>Ga0208159_1000002_pt1 | contig 114084 bp, 97 predicted proteins | sample 9_EtaG_FD_184082 | JGI IMG/M metagenome (GOLD analysis project Ga0208159, IMG submission 184082) | Marine viral communities from the Subarctic Pacific Ocean - 9_ETSP_OMZ_AT15188 metaG (SPAdes) (version 2) | ecosystem: Environmental > Aquatic > Marine > Oceanic | place: Pacific Ocean | collected... | reverse complement strand
AAATTTCCTGATGCATCAAGTGGTAATAAATCTGTCCAAACATTAGGTGTAACAGAAGTTAATTCTTGATAAAAAGTTTTATTGCCTACTGTACTTGCCATTATGAAAAGAACATTAATTTAATTATACATCCTATAACTGCAGTAAAAATAACCCACAATGCTTTAGTAACATTGTCTTTCCATTTTTTTAAAGACTCCATTTCTGTAATAGTCTCTTCATAATATGGTAAAAACTCACCCATCTTATCTCTAAAAGAAGTATTTTTATTTACTCTTGTAACAAAACCATCATCTGGATCTAATAATTTGACAGTTAAGGTATCTAATTTTTTATCAATCTCATCTAATTTTTTTTCCATATTGTCAATTCTTAGACCCATTATTGTTATATCTTGTTTAGTTTCCATATTTTTGCACTCTATTTCTACAGTTACATATATAATATACTGAAAAAAAAGAAAATATAAAAATTAAATGATGATTGAATTTTTTAGAAAAATTTCTGCAAACACCTTTAAATCTTGGGGTAATTTTCTTATCTTAATTATCCCACCTATTATTAACCTAAGTAAAAACAAAATAAAATGAATTTAAGTAACAAAATTTTAAGTGAAATTACTGTTCATATGAAGTATGCAAAATACTTACCTGAACACAACAGAAGAGAGACTTGGGAAGAACTAGTCACTCGTAACAAAAACATGCATATTAAAAAATATCCTGGTCTTACTGAAGAGATAGAGGATGTATATAAACTTGTATATGATAAGAAGATTTTACCTTCTATGAGATCTATGCAGTTTGGTGGTAAACCAATTGAAGTTAGTCCTAACCGTGTATATAACTGTGCTTATTTACCAATAGATGCTTTAGATGCATTTAATGAAACAATGTTTTTACTTTTAGGTGGTACAGGTGTAGGCTACTCAGTACAGAAACATCATGTAGATAAACTTCCTTCTATAAATAAACCTTTTGAAAAAAGAACTAAAAGATATTTAATTGGTGATTCTATTGAAGGATGGGCTGATGCTGTTAAAGTTTTAGTTAAATCTTATTTTGGTGCTAAAACATCTAAAATAGAATTTGATTTTTCAGACATTAGACCTAAAGGTGCTAGACTAGTTACATCAGGTGGTAAAGCTCCTGGACCTCAACCACTTAAAGAATGTTTATTAAAATTAGAAGGTCTTTTAAGTGCAAAAGAAGATGGAAATAAATTATCTACAATTGAAGTACATGATATGATTTGTCATATTGCTGATGCTGTACTTGCTGGTGGTATTAGACGTGCTGCTCTTATTAGTTTATTTAGTGCTGATGATGATGAAATGATTGGTTGTAAAGCCGGCCCATGGTGGGAATTAAATCCACAAAGAGGTAGAGCTAATAATTCTGCTGTATTAATGAGACATAAAATAACTAAAGACTTTTTCATGGATCTTTGGAGACGTGTTGAGTTATCTGGTGCAGGTGAGCCTGGTATTTATTTTAACAATGACAAAGATTGGGGAACTAATCCTTGTTGTGAGATAGCATTACGCCCATTCCAATTTTGTAATTTGTGTGAAGTAAATGTGTCAAACGTTGAGTCTCAAGAAGATTTAAATGAAAGAGTTAAAGCAGCTTCATTTATTGGAACACTTCAAGCTAGTTATACTAACTTCCACTACCTTAGACAGATATGGAAAGAAACTACAGAAAAAGATGCATTAATTGGTGTATCTATGACAGGAATAGCAAGTGGTAAAGTCTCTTCACTAAATCTTACTGAGGCAGCAAAAATAGTAAAAAAAGAAAATAAGTTTGTTGCTGGATTGTTAGGAATTAATCCTTCAGCAAGATGTACTACAGTTAAACCTGCTGGAACTACATCTTTAACTCTTGGAACTAGTTCTGGTATACATGCATGGCACAACGATTATTACATAAGAAGATTACGTGTAGGAAAAAATGAAGCTATCTATACTTACTTAAGTGTTAATCATCCTGAGCTTATTGAAGATTGTGTATTCCGTGCACATGATACTGCTATTATAAGTATACCTCAAGAAGCTCCAAAAGGTGCAACTCTTAGAACTGAATCTCCATTTAATTTATTAGAGAGAATAAAAAAAGTTGCAACTGAATGGGTTAAACCTGGACACAGAAAAGGTAGTAATACACATAATGTATCTGCTACAGTATCACTTAAAGAATTAGAATGGGGTGTTGCTGGAGATTGGATGTGGGAAAATAGACATTATTATAATGGCTTATCTGTATTACCATATGATGGTGGTACATATACTCAAGCTCCATTTGAAGATATTACTAAAGCTAAGTATGATGAATTAGTAAAATCTCTAAGTTCTATTGATCTTACAAAAGTTGTAGAGCTTGATGATAATACTGATCTTAAAGGTGAGTTGGCTTGTGCAGGTGGTGCATGTGAGATTACATAGTACCTAAAGCAAAGACAACTACCATTATTACAATATATATTACTGGGGTTATATCTATACGTTTCATATAAATAATATATAGATTATAACCTCAGTTTATGTTAACTAAACATTAAATAACTATGAACAAATTAATAGATAAAACAGCAGAAGAAATATCTTTCAAATTATTAGCAACAAAAAGTCATCCTGATCATGAATGGTTAAAAGAAAAGCTAAAAGAATTAGTTAGAGAACAAATAAATGAATTCTTTGTTGAATCTGAAAAAACAAACAAAAATGTGTTGGATTGAAAAATTATATTACGGGTATCCTATTTGATAAAGAAGTCAGTAACATTATCATAAGACTTCCATCTATTAATAGTATATAGAATAGGTAAAGCATCACCCCATTGTTTACCAAGCTTAAGCTCACCTTTTCTAGCTTTAGGTCTTTGGTATACCCACTTTGATTCCATAAACTTTTCATCATCCATAAACGCATAAGATAAACCTGTACCTACCGTATACTCTAATGCTTCTCCAAGCTCACCTAAAGTTCTTGTAGAAGCTATAGGTGACTTAAATAACTGATAAAGTTGAGTTAAACCTCCTGTTCCAGGTATAGGCATAAACGTTACTAAATCTTTATGTGTTCTATCTAACTGATATAAAAATACATTACGCAACCTTTTTCTCATAACTGAATCACTATCATCAACATCACGTCTTGTACTACCACCTCTTTCTTCATCATCGTCATCACTCAACATACCAGCTAAGAACATCTTTAACAATACTGTAGTCATTATAATACCAATCTCTCCCATGGTTCTGTAGACATTCTGTAATTTCATTTGTCCTTTTTCACCATTAAACTCTTTATAGTCACTTGCTAATGTAGATATGTTTTGTATGTTTTGGAAAGCATATGATAAGAAGTTCCAGAACGTTAAGTATCTTCCTTCCATCCATCCTAAGTTTTCATCAAAGTATTCTGATCTAAATCTAGCTTTAATTGCAGGTGCAACCCACTTATGAAACTGTGCTGCTAATTGTCCTACTGCTGTAGATTGCATTACCATTCTATCTTCATAAGCATAGTTACCATGTACTTGCTTATTTACCTCTCTTATATAGTTTCTTAGTTCATAACGGGCATCATTATTCCAATCTCTTTCTTTAGTTTGATTGTAAAAGATAACTTTATCAAAACCATCCTTAACTTTCATGGTTAAAGCTTTGTTATCCCAAAGTAAAGCATCCCATAATGACATTGTTTCTCCAGTCTTACTGTTCTTCATAGTGGTAGACTCAAGGATTGCATTACCTATTTTAGTTTGTACATTATATTCACCTGCATCCTGTATGATATAACCAAACTCATGAAACTTGTCCCAACCTGTTCTTGCAAATCGTATAACATTATCTGCACCGCCTTCAGTAAACATGTCTTTAGCAGCTGATCTTACACTTCTATTTTCACTTTGATATGTACTTTCACGCATATCTTGTTTACTATCTAGCATTCTAAAATACATTACAGTTGCATTCCACTTACCTTTTTGTTGTTCATCTTCATATCTTCTGTATTTTCTTACACTAGTTTTAGTTGCACCTGCTAAATTATCAAACATAGCACGTTGAAATCTACCTGTAGTTTTCATCATAGCTTTTGTTGAGAAAAATCTACCACCAGCTGTTTCAATTGCATTTGATACTCTACCAAATACATAGTTATTTAAGTTACCAAAAACGTTAAATCCTACATATGCAAGAGATGTTGCTGAGATAAGACCTTTAGCTGCTTTTTCAAAAAATGTTTTAGTATCTTTATCATTATCATAAAATACCATCTTCATCCATTTTTTTGCACGCTTGGTCATATTAGATTCTAAATTACCTCTAACCTTACCTCTTTTACCTACTTCTTTACCTTCATCATCTTGTACAATTACATCTCCTTTAGAGTTTGTATATTGTCTATTTTCAATAACTTTAATCATAGCATGAAAAGTATCTTCAGCTTGACTCATAACTTGATAATTTTCAGCCATTGCAGCAAACTTTAACAATGCTTCTGTCATATCAAGATTTAAATTAGCAGCAGATGGCTTTCCTTCAAGAGCTTTTATTTTACCTCTAATAACACTTAGTTCTTTTTTTAATTTTTTCTGCTCTTCAGCTGTAGCAGCTTTATTATATTCTTCAAGTTTAGCATCAAGTTCTTGATATGCTGCTGTAATGTCCTTTTCTTGAACAATACTACCAGTATACATAATAGGTAATGAGTCTGTAATTATATTACCATGCTCATCTCTTACAGCTCTTTTGAATACTGTTGTAGGAGCAAAATAGTTTTGCACTTTAGTTTTCATTCTAGAAAATATATTACCTACAGATTGTGGTTTATCTTTTAATTTTTTAATTGGTCTACCATTTATAACAGGGACCCTACCAATCATACTAATATTTTCAGGTAATAAATCATTTAACTCATTCTCATAAACATCAATATACATATTATAATACTCACTTTGAGCCCTTTCTAACTCAGTAGTAGGATTTTGTAACTTTGACCATTTATCATTAATCCAGTTAGGATTAGCATAGTTTATTTCTTTATACTCTGATTTAACATAAGATGCGTTTTTTACATAATAAACTTGACCAGTAAAGTTTCCATTTATATCTTCTACTGGTTTTGCTATTCTTGCTTCTTCACCAAATGTATCATAGTATTTAGCTAAATATCTTAAATAAGCTTTAGTACTTACAGTAGATCTTTTAGTCCAAAAACCACCACCATTTTGATTTCTTACAAATATTTCAAATCTATTTCTAGCTCTTTTAAACTCATCAGTATATTTAAAATTAGCTCCGTCATCATAACCATCATCTGTTCTGCTTTCTGCTCTTCTAAATGCAAAATAAGCATCACGATCTGCCATTAATTTTTTATTGTATGCTATTTGTTCATCTGTAGCATCTTCAAGATTTTCAACATCAATAAATTCTTTCCAACTACCATCCTCATTTATAAGAGGTTGTTTTAATCTATTTAACTCAGCATAAAAAGCACTAGAAGTTTTCTTTACATATCTACCTGTTGGGTTTCCATCCTCATCAAACTCTATCATAAATGAATAATCTATTCTTTCTGATCCAGTTAATTTAGCAAGTTTCATTGCAGCTCTCTTAATCCTTGGAGCATGAGATTCTATTTTATCTAAAACTATTTGTCTATTTCTTTTAAATATTTTATCCATTAATGCAAGAAGAGTATCTCTAGATGTAGCCATATCACCAGTTTGATATTCTACATAACCTATGTCTCTTGCTGTACTAAGTAAAGTATCTAACTCATCATTTGTAAAATCACGGTTTGATTGATCAATAACAAGTTGTCTTACATAATTTTCAATAGCAATATCTATTTGACCTCTTTCTACAACCGTACCGTCTGGACTAACTATACCTACAATTTGATTTAATTTATTTTGTAATTTACTTATATAACTTATTTGAGTAGCTGATAAACCTTTTGTCTCAGCAATAGTTGCTAATCCTCTATAAGACTCAACAAATTTTTGCCAAGCTAAAACTTTTTGTATATAATCTTTTTTACCAAAATTATCTGGATCACCTACATAATCAATAAATTCATCTATTTGATCAATACTTTCTTTAACTAAATCAATGTATACTTTATCAATAGTTTCAGGATTTAAAAAACTATTTTCAATCATAGATCTAGACATACTAATAGAACGTAATATACCTTGTCTACCTTTATCCATTGATACCACACTTCTAGCATTTTTTATTGCTTGTTCTTTTGTTATTAAACCTTCTCTATAATTTTTTAATGCTTTTAATAATGCATCATATAAAGGTCTATTTTCTTCAGATGCAAAATCTAATATGTCTTCTGTATATTCATCAGAATCCCAATCTTCTATTTCTTCTGGGTTTCTCATTTGATCCATAATTTGATCAACAACCATTTTATTTTCTTCAGATATATCTAAAGGAATGATTTGATCAACTATATATTTATTCTCAGAAGATGCGTGTAATGTTGTACCATCTAAAAATCCATCTTTTGTTTTATCTAGATTTATAGTCATAGTTCCTTCATCAACCATAAACCCAAGATTTTCTAATATTCTTTTTGTTAGAGCCATTTGCAAACCAGCAAACATTCTTGGTGTTATAGTAGACTGAATATTATTTTTAACTAATATGCTATCAGCTCCTATATCAAGATTTGTAGTACTGTATTCTTTTCCTGAAAATTGTTCTCGGTTACTAAGATTTATAATCTGCATATTTCCAAAAGGATCTACTCTTAATAAATCTATTTTTTGAGTTAAACCTGTTACAGGATCTGACACAATAACATTAGGAAGAAATATAGAACGGTCATCTCTCATGCCTTCCATTCTTGCTAACATCATTTTGTATACTTCTTCAAATTGTGGATCTATCTTTTCAGAATCAAAAGGAGCACCTACTGATAAACCATTAAAAATAGAAGTTGTATCTTGATCAAAAATTACACTTTGCAAAGGATGATTTTTTACACCAAGAAGAGAATCAAGTATACTTGGTAGTACTTCTCCTGTATCAACATTAATAAATTTACCATCTTGTTCTTGCACTCTAGATGCAGCCAATTGATCTAATTCTGTTTTTGTAGTATAAGCTTGATGAAAAAGTTGATCAACAATTTGAGACTGAACAGATGTGGCAGCTTGATTTTTTATTGTATCTAATATAGTTTTTTGTTCTGGTGCCAATGAATATCTTACATCTTGCAATGCAGTAGGATTTAATTCAAAACTTAAATCTTGTGTATTTAACATTTTAGCTACATCTGTAAGTGTCATATTTGAATTTAATGCACTAACAGTTAATTTTTTACCAGTTAAGAAGCTATATAATGATTTAGCTATATCAGCAAACCAATTTAAAAATTCTCTTATTGCACGTAGAAATCCTATTTTAGGATTTGTTAATTCTTTATTAAATTGTTGTGTTACAATTTGTGTTACAAATTCTAATGCTGTGTCTTTAGATTCAAAACCTTGTTCAGGATCATATACCTCACTTATTTCTTTTGCTAAATCTGGATTAACTTCTAATCCTTCTACTAATAAGTTATCAAATAAAGCTCTATTATCTAAGTATAAGGCATCTACAAAAGGATGTAACATTTCCTCAATTGCTGTAGATTGATTTACTCTACCTTTAATTAAAACAGCATTTCCATCATACATAAAAGAATTTACATTACTCCAAGCAACATCTTTTTTTCTATAATATGGTATTCTATCATATAACTCTTTTGCATCACTTGCATTAAGAACAACATATTTAAGCTGAGGAAACATTTTAGTTAAATGTTGTAATACTGGTAAAGAATTAATAGAATCTTTTTGTATATATGTATTATTAACATTTTTTAATGCATTATCATTTACAACAGCTCTAAACATTCCAGGCTTATTAGTTCCTCTAAATATTATAGAATCTTTTTTAAATCCATTAAATGATAAGTAATTAGTAATTAACTTGTGAGTATCTCTTACTTCACTTTTTGTTTTTTTAACAATAAAATAATCGTTACCTATTCTTTGAATAAACCCTTTACTAGCTAAATTTCTTAATAGAGTAGTACCTAACTTATTAGACTTAGCTGTTTTAAATAAAATTTGAGTGTCTACCATATCTTTAGCTTCAGATAAAGAAGGTATAGATTCAGATTTATTCATTCTTTGAAAATCAGTAATTATAGAGTCCACAGTATATGAACTTTTATACTCTGTAAGTAATGCTTTATATTCAGTTGTATTTCTATTATAACACGTAGCCATAGTTTTTTATTTAAGATAACATTTTTTAAGATTTTCTATAAACTCATTAGCATCTATTGGATATGATAAATAAGCTTCCATTATTTCATCCTTAGACCCCACTTTTTGTTGTTCTTCATTAGTTAGACTATTATACCAAGATTCTATCATAGCATCTTTAGTCAATTCTAATTCATCTAAAATATCATTTGATTGGTTTTGTAAATTCATTAATCTTTCTACTGTATTTGTTTCTTCATCTACATCAATTTCTATATCTTCAATGTTTTCTGTTTCTTCAGTAGGTGCTTCTTCAACTTCTAATTCTTCAACAGCTTCAGGGATTTCAAAAGCAAATGCATCACGTTTATCATTTTCAAATTTGTTTATTTTAGCTTCAGAAGGTCTGTCACCATAAACAAATCCTGTTGGATTTTGATCTTTAGATCCGCTTGGTCCATTTTCTATAATTTTATATTCAGCATAATTACCTAAAACTTGTGTTTGCCCTTCAGATAATAATGTTTCTAATTCAGCATCAGATTGATATTTACCATCTTGCTGGTATCTTACTAATTCTAACATAACAACTCTACCATCACTCATAACTTTTCTAGCTATTATAGGTAAAATTAATTGTCTCTTTTGAATAAATTGATTTCTTCCAATAGAAATAGTTGATTTAATATTTTTAATTCCTTTTCTATTTAATGTTTGTAAATTATCATTAAGAATAGCAGATACAGATTTATCTTTTTGATTTAAACTAAATGAACCTCTTACTGTTTTAACTTTATTATTAAATTCAGTTGGTAAACCAGCATACATTTTAATTGTAACAATACCTTTATCTACATCAACTGCAAATACATCAGTTTGTGCTTTTTGTCTTTCTTGCTGATCTGCTTTTGATGCACTTTTTGTTATATATATAAAATCACCAGCGTTTTCTCCAAACATTATTTTGCTGTATATCATTTCTTGTTGTGCTTGTTTTAATCCTTTTACATATGCAGCTGCTAAATCTTGTTTTATACCTAACATAGCAAAGTCAGATGATTCTATTAAGATGGTACCATATGTTGATGGAGAATCTTTTGGAGTTTTATTTAAATTTACTAAAAATGCTCTTTTAACCAAGCTAGTTAATAAAGTTGGATTTTCTTTACCTTTTGTATTTCTGCTATATCCTCCTATTTTACCAGCTTTTTGTTTAGCTCTATAGTCTTTATCAGCAGCTTTATTAAATTTACCTGATTTATTAACTTGATATGCATGATCAACACTAAAATATACTTTACCTAAATATTTAAATTGTTTAGGTGCTGTCATGCTTAAATATGATGACTCAGAAGTATCTTCTATTATTGTTTCTCCTTTTGGTTCAAAAGGTAAGATAGTTTTAACGCCAGGTCTTATATCAATTTCTTCTGTAACTATTTCAAACTTTTCTAAAACTGGAGTATTCTTCTTTGTATTTGCATCAAGTTCTTGAACATGAAATTGAGCTGAGGTTGATTTTAAATAGTTTGTTACTAAATCTGTACGCAATTCAGCTTTAGTTAATCCAAATACTCTTTTAAATGCAGCATCAGTTTGAGTTGTAGCATTAAATAATGTTTGAACAGAATCAATAGAATTTAATATGTTCTTTTTTATTTCTGCTGGTATAAAATCAATAAATGTACCACGGTTGTTTTTATTAAATCCATCTTTAACTAATAGATAGTGCATTAATGCAATAGCATCAATATGAGTATCAGGATCAGTATATAAATCTAAAAATGAATTTTGTATATTTTGTGTATCTGAATCATTTATTTTAGTAAAATTATTTGCTATAACTTTATCTATACCTGTCCAGTTATCTTCATTTGTAGCTAATTTTAGAGATAAAAAATCATCTAAGAAATAATTATATGTTTTTTTATTTCTAACCAATCTATTAAATACTTGTGATATGTGTAAATCTAAATTAGTAGGATTACCAAAATTTTCACCATTATATATTAAAGCATTATTTAAAGTATTCTGAGTTGTTTGTTGAGAAGATCCTTCCTTAGTATTTTCAGAAACATTAACATAAGATTGTAGATAAGCTAAAGTATTTAAATAAGTTGTGATATTATTTATAAGAGCATCAACATCTTTTTTATTATACATATTAATCATATTATCCATCATAAGCTTTTTAAGATCTACAAAATTTTCAGATGCTTCTAAAAATAACTTTGGAAATAAATAATTATATGATTCAATAAATACATTATATTCATTAATATGTAAAGATGGTTTTGTTTTATATTTTTCTAAAAATACAGGTCTAAAATCAAATGGTTTTAAATTAGGTTTTTTTGCACTACCAGCCCACTCTTTATCAGTCATCATAAATCCTAATTCTTTTGCTGCATCAGCTATTCTTTCAACATCATATAAGTCTTCACCAAATGTTTTTTGTAGATTTAATAATGTTGTCACATTTCTTAAAGCTTCAGTTTGATCAAACATAATAATAAACTGTGTTATTGTAGAAAGTTCTTCTGATAGATTATATAATAATTCTTCATTTATATCTTCATCAGCTATTAGTTGAGGATCAATTGAAGAATAAGGAGCATTAGCTTTTTCTTCTAACATTGCTCTAGTAACTTTTGTTTTAGGTATCTTATTATTATTTTTTGTTTCAAAAAACTTAAAAATTTGAGCTGCTCTTAGTTCTAATATTTTTCTTATGCCTGGATCAGTAGGTGCATCTTTATTTATTGCTTTAAAAAATGAATCTCTTATAACTGGTTGATTAACTAAAAGTATTGATGTTGTAATGTCAACACCTAATCCTGTCATTGTTGTAACCATTGCAAGAGCAGTTTTATTTAAACCTAACTTATCTGCAAGTCTTTCTTTAGCATTATCTGTCATTGCTGTAATTAATGCAGATATAACATATTGAGTTCTATAACCTTGAACATCAGGTTTGCCAGTTTTAGGATCAATAGTATAATCAACAAAATCTCTATATTCAATATCATCAATAGATAAAACAGGAATAATATTATTTCCATTTTTATCTTTTAATGTTCTTACAGATACACCAAATTCTTTTGCTAAATTAATTGTTAAATTTGGTGATACAGCAGCACCAATATTTTTAGCACCCTCTTTATTAGCTTTAAATGCTAATAACTTTCCTCTAAGATTATCTATATCAATATCTTCTTCAGATACAATTTCAGCCAGTTGTGGTAATTTAGCTTGTATATAATCCCAAACACCAGCATTTTCTACACCTAAAATTTCTGCAGCATTTGCATCAGATAATGGTTTTAAATTTGCAGGCTCTTGTGCTACTCCTAATTCTCTACCATTTCTTGGATTTATCATACCAGGATTACCTTGTAAGATAAATTTATAATTAAGAATTTTATTATCTATAGCGGCACTGTAAGGTTCTCTACCTTTGTATTTTTTCTTATATTCTTTATATTGTTCTTCAGTAACTGGTAAACCAACATTTTCCATTGCTACTCTTGTAATAACTTCAGAATCATTTAATACATCTAATTCATCTTGAGTCATGTTATTCCACTCAGTTAAATTAAATTTTAATTCTGGATTTGATAGCATATAAGTTTCAATTGCTTCTCTAATTGGGGTGCCTTTTTCTTTAGCTTGATCAAAAGCCCAATTTAAATAATGATTATAATTTTCTTTTTCATTTTTACCTTTACCATATTCTACAAACTTTCCTTTATCAACAAAGAAAGATTTTATTTGCATATAAAGTTTATCAATATCAAAGTCAGCTCCAGATAGTTCAACTAACTCTCTGGCAAACATTGCAGATGATCCATAATATACAGGTAAAAAATCTATAAATTTTACATTTACAGCAGAGTGTTTATCTTGAGATGGAATTCTAATACCATATGCCATTGCTAATACATCAGGAATAGGTGCATTAGCAGGTAAATTTTGCAATATAGATTTAAAATGTGGAGGTATTACAGCTTCAGTATATACTACACCTGACTCAGTACCATCTTCATTATACATCATAACATCTGATCTAAGTCTATCAAAGAAATAATCACCTACTTCTAACCCTTCTGGTAATCCGCTAAGTTGACCAAGATTAGATATTTTAGCACGTGCACCTTCAGATTCAAGTTGAGCCCATTGCTTTTCTCTTATAACTTCCCATTCTATTGGTGTACCATTTTCATCTACTCTTTTTACTCTTTTAGGAAATAGTATACCATCATCAGAAACAAGAGCTGCACTAATACCAGGTTGTCTAGCAGAAATTGTACCTTTTGCTATATAACTCATAAACAGAGTTTGGAATTTTTTTCTTGTTAATTGATTATTTAAATTAAATGTTGGTTCACCTGTTCCATCTGGATTCATTTCAAAATATGCAAGCATATCTGTTTTAGCTTGAGATGATGTTAAACCAGCTATAGCAAATTTTAAAAATGTTGCTAGGTCTATTGTCATACCAGCAGCTGTCTGTGGATTTAAGAAATCATTTTGAATTTTTTCAAAATTAAAAGTTAAATTTCTTTTTGCAAACCAGTTAACAGCAAGTTTATTTCCTTGTGCTTGATGATATAAATCAACAACATCACCAACTGTAAATTGTACACCATCCCAAATTACTTTAGAACTTAAATCTTGCTCAGATGTAATTAGATTTTTTATTTGACGTGGATCAACAATTTCTATTTTATTAGAAGGAACAACCATTTGTTTACGCATAAACTTACTGCTTAGGTTTGTTACATTACCACCATTAATTGTAGAATTATCAAAAGCACTTAAGTTAGTAGCCATATTTGCTTTCATCATTTTAGATGCAGAACCAGGTACAGCTATCATTATACTATTATTTTCCTTTTCCCAAGCTTCCATTTTAATTCGTAAATTATGTAGCTTTTCTCTTCCAGGAATAGGAATTGTAAAGTTTCCTTCTTCATCTTGTCTAGAAGTAAGTAATGGAGTTAAAGTAAATGCAGACATTTTTAAATATACCTTACCATCACCATAAACAAGTTTTTGTGAATTCATAATAGCATTCATTTGTTTATATGATTCAGCAGTTAATGATCCAAAAAACTCATTATTTATTTCTACTTCTTTACCTGCTTCAATTTTATCTAATACAGCTGCAACTTGTGGTGTTAACTCTCCAAATCCATGAAGCATGTATCTATGTGCTTTTGTAGTTTGAAGTAACTGACCATCTCCTCTTTCACCAAACTCTTCATCTAATTCTTTGTCTTCTTGACGTATTCTATCAAATTCTTTTCTATATAAACTATCTTCATAAAGAAGCATATCTATATTTTCATTACTATGATTTATACCTAATTCTGGAGCTATAACAGGTGAATAAGCATTAACACCTGCAGCATTTTGCATTTTAGCTCTTTTAATAGCATCAATAGCATTTTTAAGAGAAAGTCTTTGATCTCCTAATAGAATGTCATTTATTGATAATGTGTTTTTATAATCATTTAAAAAGATTTGCATTAAATTAAATTCTAATTCACCTGGCTTTAAATTATATAAATCCATTAATTTAGAAACATTAGGATTATCCATATCAAGATCATTAACAATAGTTCCAGTGTTTGTATCATCCATAACAACACCTAAACCTTGACTAATATCTGCAGATATTTTATTTATTGCTTTAAACTCTTTTAGTAATTCTATAAATTCATTAACTTCAGCAAGCAATCTTTCTTCAATAATTCTTTTTCCATCTATAGCTTTAAATGCTTCATCAAATGTAGCTCCATCATTTATTAATTGTTCAAATGTTTCAGCTGGTGTAGTATCAATATCTTCTGTATCTATAATTTCTTGACCACTTTCATTTGTAGTTATAGTTGTTTTTATTGACTCATTATTAATAGGATCAGTAAAAGAAAATTTTACTAATGGAGTTTCACCTTTAAAAAATTTAGCAACATCTTGACTAAAGGTATAATAAATTTGTTCTGCATCTGTACCTCTAAATAAAACAAAACCATACATTCTTACACCTTTTACTCTTTCTTTTCTTACATAAGGTCCTAACTGTTCTATTAAATTTTCTGTTTCTTCTGTGCTTAACTCACTAGATATAATAGATCCTTCATTTTTCATTAATAATGCAACAGGTTGTGTTTCTACAATAGTGAAATCAACAAGACCTTCTTGATTTGTAGTTAGTTGTGTTTCGTTTGCATTTTTTTCTGTTGCTAAAACTATAGATTGTTTACCTTGTCTAATAGCATTTCTAGTATCTTCTCCTAATGCTGGATCTTTTACATATTGAACATTTCTTTGTCTTGGTTTGTAAACTGATAATAATTTTTTACCATTATGAGATAATTGAAATAATCTACCTTTATTAGTTCTTTGACCACTACTGTTTGAATTACCGCCTATAATATTATCTTCTGTAGCTGTTTCTGGATCTAATTCATTTTTAATTAACTCAGCATCTCTTTTAATTATATTTTCAAATATTTTATATCCTTCATCAGTAAGATTAATACTTCCTTGTGCATCAAACTCTATCATTTTTTCTACAGGTAACATAACAAGATCTCCTGTGTTACTTGCTTCAATAACACGTATAAGAGATGGAGCTATTGCAAACTCAACAGACTCACCATTTGTATTTACATATGAACCAATTAAAGAATTTTCTGGATTAACTCTGTTATAGTTAGCTGTATAGTTATTTATAAGAGAAACAATAAATTGTTGTGGAGTAAAATTACCGTACTTAGTACCCATTCTACCACCTTTATTATACCCTCTATTTTCTTTTATAATTCCTTCTGCAGTTAAATTAGCAACGCCATTTTTTTGTCCTGACATACGGAACAATTTAATCTGACCACTTTCTTGCATAGATTTAAACTTATCATCATTTAATAAAAAGTTTGTTTCTAAAAATGAATCTTCTGCTTGTTTATTTTCTACATAGTTATCTTCAGTAGTCATTCTTGCTATTTCAACAAGATGATATGTAGGTCTTTGATGACCATATATTCTATTACCTTCTTCATTTATAAATGTAGAAGCACCTACTGTTTCAGCAAAATATCCATTATTTACTGCAATTTTTCTAAGTCTACCTTTTACACCACCTTCATAGTATTGTTGTATTTCACTTGTAGCTTCATCAACTTCTTCAATATCCAGCTCTTGATTATCTAAAAATAAATTTTCACCAGAGTTTAATGATTGTATAATTAAATCAATTTCTTCATATGACATTGGATCAGCAAACTGATTTATTTCAAATAAAAGTTTTTGATCTTCTGATATTTCTATATTTAAATCTGAAAGTCTATTATACAAACTAAATAAAATATAGTTAGAGTCAAACTTCATTCCTGTAGTTTCAAAAACTAAATCTGATAATTCAACAGATCTATCTATTAAATTTATATTTTCAGGAATAGAAGTAAGATTTATAAATTGTGCTAATTGACCTAATGCTCTACTAGCAGCTTTATTTTGTTTACTACCAACTATTCTAATTTCATCATATTTTCTATTAAATGATTCAGCCCATTGTACTAATGTATTATGAGCATCATCAGCTTTATTTGCTTCAAAAATTTGAACAACTCCTGTTTTACTATCTACTAGTTGAATTAGATATGGTGTTGTATAATTTTCAAATGCATTTACAATTGTATTAAATAATGTAGATTTTATACCTGTTTCACTATTCATACTTGGAAATGGTTGAGCTGGATCAAATAGTGTTCCATCTTGAGCAGCTTCTAATAATCCTAGTTGTTTAAACATTTCTACAACAACTGCTCTTGTTTCTACATTACTACCTTGTGACCAAACCCAAAGTTTTTTAAACATTTTCTTTGAGTCAGGCTCATTAGCTGTTGCTTTTAAAATAGAATCATACACTTTACTGTAATTAACTCCTACAACAACACGTTCTTTATTTTCTTCTGATCCAATAAATTTATTACCAAACATATCTTGACTTGGTATATTTACACTACCTATTAATTCTCTAATAAGTTTTGGAGCACTTTCAAAACCACCAATCATTTCAGTAGTTTTATCCCACTGATCTACAGTAATATCTCCTAAGTCGGCTTCTTCTTGTTCAAGTTCTTCTTGTGATACTAATATTGCATTATTTATTTCTTCTAATCTTTGTCTAACTAATTCTTTAACATCATCTTTTTGACGGATTAATGAATCATAGTAGTTTCTGATTTTACTCATATTATCTATATACCAAATAGCACCTTTATCTTTATAAAACTGTCTATCAGGATTATAGTTTTCTATAATATCATTTATAGCACCATCTAACATAGCAGCTGTATCAACAGCATCAACTGCATTATTTTTTCTCATGTTAAATAGATTAGCAGCAGAAGAAATAATCATATGCTGATCATCACTAGGCATATAATTATTAATTGTTTTAAAAGTCTCTGATGTATCAGTAATAGTTTTAATTCTTTTAGTTCCTAATGTTAGAGACTTATAAGCAATAGAAGGAGTGGCTGATGCAGCTGTAGTAAATCTATTTTCTTGTATTCCAGCACGTTTATATTTACCTGCATCTATATTTTTATATAACCTATTTAATTTATATCCAGGAAAACCTAATATTTCTTTTATAAAGTCTATAATCTTTTGGAATAAACTTTTAGTTTCAGAGCTAACATTTGTTTTTTGTTTCATTTTAAATGCCTCAAACTCATCTGCCATAAATTCTTCTAAATATCTTTCTTCTAATTGTTTTCTAGATAATTTAGCATATAAACCATGTTGTTTTCTAAATGCTGCTAATTCATTTGATAATGTTTTTCCTTCACTTCTAAGTTTTGCTAAAACATCTTTTTTAGCTGCTTTTAAATATCTTTTAATTTCTGATTCAGTTAAGAACATTCTAAATACAGCATGAAATGCTTCATGATATTTAAATGGATTATTTGTACCAACACTAATTTCTCCAGCTAGTTGTAAGTTATTTACATATAACATAAATTGACCAACTAACATATTGTCATTAATCATATTTGTTTGTAGATTATCTACTGATATATTAATAACATCTGTATTTAAATTATCACGCACCCAATTAGTAAAAGTATTTATATCTTCTATATCATTGCCATCAAAATTGTCTGTAATTTTAAAAGCTTTACCATCAGAATCTTCTTGTATCTTTTTTAAAGTTTGATAACCAACATATAAAGGATTTTCAGGATTTGTTTCTATGTCCTTCATTTCTGCATTGATAGTAGTAAGTATATCTGACTCAGATATTTCAGGATTTTGTCCTTTAATTTGAACTAGTCTTGTTTCATAATATCTTTTAACAAATGTTTTTAAATCTTCTTCAGCTTTAAAACTTATACCTTGATAATTTTGATTTAAAGCAACTTCAGCATTTGATATATTTTCTGTTCTTTCATTTTGAACTTGAATAATAAGACCAGCTACCATATCTTCAGGTAAATTTTCTAATACGCCTTTTTCAAATTCAGTTAACTCTTCACCGGCTTGATCTCTTTTAACTATATCTAAAGCATAATTAGGATCTACATTATCATAATCATTTAATACAAGATCTTGTTTTTCTTCTGTTGTTAAATCTACTTTAGGTGTTGACTTATCTATTGTTTCACTTGAATCAGGCATACTTGTAGATAAACCATTTCTTAACAATTGATCAATACTAACAACATTTGGATCTACACGTAACTCTAATCTAAAATTATTTTTTATTTCTGGTGTAAATCTTGTTTCTAATGTTCCTAATATAGCAATATCATTTTCACCTTTTTGTACAGATGTTTTTATAGATTCTAATGTAAACCCAGTTGGGTATATAGGTTTTACAAATTCATTTAATCTATTTATTAATTCTTGAACATCTTTAAATTTCATTAACTCATCATATCCAATAAAACCTCTTGCTTCTCTATTTTTAGATCTTTTAGATAAATTCATGTTAGTATATTTAACAGATAACTGACCAACATTAGAGATACCTAATTCTATATATATTCCTGGTTCAGCTGCTAAATAAATAGTATCTGCTATTTTTTCATTAAATGCTTTTGTTGCAGTTTTATTTTTTACAGTACCATCTTTATTAACATTCTTTTCTGCAACTCTTGTTGCTTCATTTTGCATTTCAAGCAAAAGTTCATTAAAACTTTCAGGACTATAGACAGGAGCAGTTAATCCTACAAATGCAGATTTACCATTAGATAATTTAACAAAAGCAATGTATTTACCCATTCTATTTAAAACATCATAGTTTGCTTCAAATTCATCAACTTCTGACATTAAATTTTCAAATAAAACACTTGACTGATCTATATTAGTTATAGGCGCACCTTGAACTTTCATTTTTTCTTTATTGTTCTTAGGTCTTTCATACCTTCTACTATAGTCCATTATAAAGTAAGGTCTTTCTCCATCTATTGTATTAGAAGTATCTTCACTAACAAACATTGTTTCAAGTGAATCAAAAGTAATTAAAGGATTAGATTTACTTCTGGTTAATGAACCTTCAGAAAGTTTAAGCATTAACTGAGGATAATTAGTTAAATCAGTTTCTATTATATCTCTTCCTTTAAGTTCTTCTTTAAAAATTTTATAAATTTCATATGATTCAGCATAATTATTTTGAACAATACTTAAAGCATCAGCTGCAGACATTTTATTTGGTATATCAAAATAATCTAATACAGTAGATTCAGTTAATTCAAATGGACTAATACGTGTAGGATTTGCTTGTCCATCTGTAAAAAGAACTGTTTCAGGACCTTGAAAATATCCATAACTACCTTCTTCATCATATATTTCTATAGATAATAATTGTGCATTCTTTTTAATTTTAACATTTTCATTTTTAGTTCCAAATTGAAAAGAACCTTTTTCTTCTATTGGTCTAGATAATTCAGATTGATTAGGACCAACAGTAATACGTAATCTAAGTGTTTTTATTTTTTCAGGATCTAACTTACGTAATAATGCTTGTTGTTTAGTTATGCCATCTTCTATTTGCTCTACCCTATCAGAAATTGTTCTATCATAAGTTGGATTAACTTTAACTGCTTCTTCTATTTTTAATTTGGATGCATCTTTTATATAGTTAATATTTTCTGGACTAGCTTCTTTATATGTGTTAGCATCTTCTATATTGTCTATTATAATTCTATCTTCAGCTTTTCTTGATCCTACTTTAGAAGATTCAACAACATAAAAATTACCAAAGTTATCAACCATTTCTTTTGTTGATCCAACAGTATATAAAACACCATTTTTAACAAGGACAGTACCTTTAGATAAACCTTTTAGATTACCAAAATCAAATGTAGGTGCCTTTTTCTTTTGTTTAATTTTTTTATTTCTAGCTAATGTTGCATCTTTTTTAGATGTATATGCACTACTATCAATAGGGTTATTATTATTATCAGTAATAAAATATACTTTTTTAGTTTTACCATCTTCTTTATCAACTGTAGATCTTTCAGTAACATTTAATCCTGATTTATGTTTTGTAACTTTATCTGTAGATTTAACAGTACTTTCATTAAAAGTTTGGCTAGATTCTGTATTAGGTAAAATATCATAAAAAGATACATTTCTAAACAATAATATATCTAATACTTTTTCATTATTAGATTGAGTAGGTAACCAATCATAAAAGTTAGGAAGATTTTTATTTTTTAAAAATAATGGGCTATATACTTGTTGATGTATATCTTCTATAGCTACTGCTTGTCTTCTAGCTTTTTTAGATACTTTGTTGTTTACCCAATCACTAAACTGTAAATACTTTTTATTAGAAGCAGAACTTTGTTTAACATAGTCAATATATTTTTGTTTTAAAAATAAATCACCTTCTTGATTTTGTCTTTCTTCTTCTACATCTGTTTCATCTACTTCATCTACAAAATTAGTTTCATAATCTATATCATCTTCTATATCTTCTGTTTCTTGTACTTTTGGTTTATCTTCTTTTGTTAAATTTTCTTGAGCAGAAATAATATAGTTTGCTTTTTCCCATTGAGAATCAGCTTCATTAAGTAAACCATTTTCAGTATAATAAGTTTTTGGTATTGGTCCGTTCTTTTCTAAATATGAAATTAATTCTGCATGATCAGGATATACTCCTATAGCAGATAATTCATTTAACCAAATATTTGTTTTAGTAACTTTTAAATATTCTCTTAGCCTTTGAGTTACATTTCTTTTGTTTTCTTCAAATGCTCTTTTAAATCTAGGCTCAATTCTTTCTGCTAATGATACAAGATTTTGAGGAGCTAGTATAGTTCTTACAGCTTTGCTTAAAATTTGTTGTCTTTGAGTTAATGATTTAGAATCTAAAATTAAATCTACATAATCATCAATTTTATCTGATTGAATATTATCACCTAAATCTTTTGCTAATAGATCTAAATATTCAACAAATACTTTTTTAAATTTATCTCTATTTGCAACATCAAACTCACCAAATGAGTTCATTAAATTTTTATCAGATATAATATTAACAATAGCTTCTAATGTTACATCTCTATTAACATCAGTGCTTAAAATTTGTTTTCTTAAATCTTCAACAATTTTAACTCTTTGATCACGTGCAGCTCTTTCTTTAGAACGCTCAGTAAGATCTTCAATTTTTTCTAATTCAGCATCTGAAAATATTTCTCTTTCAGTAACATTAGCAGGATCAGTAATAACATTAAATATATTTTGTAAAGCAATTAATTTTGCTTGTTTACTTTTTAATGCTGCTGACTCTTCTGTATTTAATTCTGGTATTTCTTCTTTTTCTATTATTGATTTTTCTCCAGTTTTTTCATCTTCAACTTCTTCAGTAACAACAGTTGGTCTTGTTGCTATATCAATTTCATTTTTTAATAAATTTATTTCAGAAATTAATGATTGTATATCTGTAAGAACATCAATATCATTAGCTGCCATTTTAGCAATAATAGGATCTGTACTTAATGTATTATAAATAGATGATATTCTTTTTGCAGTATTATTAAATTGATCTCTAGCAAACATTGCCATTTTTCTAGCATGATCAAATGCAGCATATCTTATAGCTTCTTCTCTTTGTTCTCTTGTTCCTTCTTTGTATAAATTTGGATCAAAAGGATTTACAATTTCTTCATTAAGCTTGTCAAAAGCTTTACGCATATCATCAGCTTTTTCTGACATTTCAGTAAGTCTTTCTCTAGTCTTACCTGATTTAATATCATCTGCACTTTGATCTGGCATTGCTTCAGCTAACATTTGATCATCAAGTTTAGACATATCCTCAAGGTACTGAGCAAAGTCTCCTAATTTACCTAATGATGCTGCTGTATATAAATGATTAAATATTAATGCATTTTTTTTGTCATAAAATGATCTTACATCTCCATCATATGTAGAGTTAAGCATATCCTGACTAGCTTCTTTTTGAAACATTGCATTGATCTTATTAGGATCAAAATACTCTTGAGGATTATTATACATTTCCTCTAGTATTGGTTTAGCTTCTTTTAGATATTCTTCTTCTTGTTCTTTTTGTTTTGCAAATTCTTCTGGTGTTGCAAACCTGCTATACAAATTTGGTAATCCATTAAATACTAGTTTTTGTGGACCTTGAACTAAACCACCCATTAAAAATCCTGACATAAATACTTCAAACCCTTGACCACTCATTTGTGATTTTGCACCTGAATATATAGATGCCATTTGTGCATCAAGACCACCCATTGCAGGATCTCTATAAAGATTTTTATAATAATCTTCTGCACCTACAGCAATAGCTTCTTGAGTTATTTCTTGAAAACCTTCTGCAAGATTAGCTGAAGAATATCTTAATAAGCTTGCACCAGCATTTCTTAAATTACCATATAATCCTCTTTCGTATATTCTTTTAAGTCTATTTTTACTTAATATTTTAACATCTGTTTTAGCAGCTTCTTTTGCACCTTTAGTTGCTGTCTTTCTCATTATTCTATTTCCTAATGATCCAGCAGTTTTACCAAATACACCAGATAATCCTCTAAATCCTCTTAGAGCAGTACCTAATACAAATTGATTTGAAAAGAAAATAACAGGAAAATTCCACATTAATGTAGTAAATGCTGCTTCTTGCGCTGTATTATTTATTTTTTTTAGATCATCACCCATAGGTCTAGATCCATATTTTGCTACATACTCATGAAATAAATCATTATATAATTTATTCTGTACTAAACCAGCTTCTAACTTACTTTCTGCTATTGCAAGATTAAACATTCTAGCATCTCTATAAAAACCTCCTGCAGTTTTAGCAGTCTTAGCCATTAATGATAATGCTTTAGCTGTATTTTGTGTAGTCTTTATTTCTTTTATTGCTTTGAGTGTATTTGGAGTCATAACATTCATAGTCCATCTACCAGCATTTTGCCAAAAAGATCTAGCTGTAGCAGCATCTTCTACTTTATCTACAAGGTTTGCAGATGATTTAGCACCTTTAAGTACATCTAATGATTTATCAGCAGCTTTACCTAATCTAACTATATTATATGCTGTTCTACTAGCTACAATAGGAGTAGCACCTCCAACTGTTATTGCTTCTAAACCAGCAAGTGCAAGTTCTTCTACAGCAATATTTGCAAGAATACCAAAAGTATATCCTGAGTTAAGCATAAGATTATTGGTAAATGCACCTATACCACTTTTAGAAGAATTACCTATTCTCATAGCATCTTCAAATACATCTGCACCATCTGTATCTCCAGATAAATAATTGCCATTAAAAGCATCAGCTATTGCATCATAAGTACTCATAAATCCAGTACTAAATATTCTACCCCATTGACCTCTCATTCTAGCATTTTCATCCCACCATGTAGAATTTGCATTATATACAGTTTCATTATCTACATATGGATGAAATCCTATTTTATTAAATAAATGTTTAAAACCAGGTGCATTATACCTATCATAGTTTGTAGCTTTTTTATCAAAATTTAATGGTTGTAATTCTATTGGATTAGAAACAGCAGTTTGATTTAATTCTGGAGCATTGTAGTCTAAAATAGTTTGACCTAATGGATCATCAACAACATTTTCTGATCTAAATAATCTAGAATTTGGATCCATATTATATGGATAATCCATAATAACAGGATTAGAATTCATCATGTTAGCTAAACCATTAGCTCCTCTAACAACTGTTGGATCAATAGTTGTTTGTATTGGCTCACCAGAATTAGGAATTATTAATTGATCTCTTATGTTTTCAAAATCAACATTAACTGATGGTATGCTAGTAGGAGTATAACCGCCTGTTGGAGGATTAAGTGTAATCTCTGGCGTTGTAATAATTCCTTGATTTAAAGCTGTTTGATCAACTGCTTCATTAATATTAGAATTGTCAGGAACATTAGGTTGAAAATCTAAATTTATAGTTTCTTCTGCCATCTTTTATATTAGTTTTCTTCATCATCTTCATCAGACGGTGATTGTTCAAGTTTAGTTTGTTTTTGTAATAATAAATTTTGTGATGCTAATTGTTCTAATTTTTTCTTTTGATCTATATAAAATCTATCTATATTACTTTCTGTTATTGGAGCACCATCAGTAGTAACTAATGGTTGAATAGGACTAAAATCTCCTAATACCATATTTTTACCGTCAAAACTATATGTTGCATATTTTTGATATACAACACCATTCTGCATTTCAAATTTAATTTGACCTCCATTAGGTACATCTAATGTAGCTGTTCCTTGATTTACTGGATCATTTATTAAACTTTTAATCATAGAAAAATTTTGTCTATCTGGATCTAAAGGATTACTAAATAATTCTTTATTTAAAAATACTGTAATAGTTTGATCTTTTATTTTTATATCACCATCACCAAAATTAACATCTATATTGCTAGCAATTCTTTTAGCATAATCACCATCTAATATAAATTTATACATTGCATACTTGCCATCTGCTGATTCTCCACCACCATAACCACTATATTCTATTCTATATCCAGGAGTACCTTTGGTTTCAGCACCTCCACCTGGTTTCCAGTTTCTATCAGCTCTAATTTCATTTAAAACTAATTCAGCAGTTCTTCTATCATTTTCACTAATTTTCATGCTAAATGCTGCACCAGCATCTCCTTCAGTCATAAATACTTGATTATCTGGCATATTATCTATTGCAGAGAAAAATAAATCTAATTGTTGATTTACATACTTATCTTTAGTACCAGCATCATATCTAAAAGGTATAATAGGTGCTATAGACATATCACCATCTGTTTGATTACCATAATAAAAAGAATCAAAATCAAATGTAGTTTCAAAAGGAATAGCTGTTTCTTTATCCATTTCAACAGCCATTTGATTTTTAACTTTATCTATAATTTGTTTAAAACTACCATACTCTAAAACTTCATTTGCAATTTGCATAGGATATGTATTTGGATCAGAAGCAGATCTACTCTCATCTGTATCATATGATGGTGCAAAATCTTCAGTAGCACCATAACCAAATTTAAATGTACCATCACTAGTTGGTTGATAATATCTTACAAGAAATGTACCAGGATCTTGATTAACTGTTTTAGCTATATCTTTAAGCATTTTAGCTCTTACAGCTTGTCCCATAACTTTCATTATCATTTGTGGATTAAATCTACTTGGATCATTTGGTAATGATTTCATTGCATCTTGTGCTTCTTTAGTAGTTAATAAAGCTCCTGGTATACCTTGATCTATTGTAATAATATTATTAGTTTTTGGATCAAAAATTTGATCATAAATTTCTGCATCACTTGGTAATGATTTAGGAGCTAAATTTTGTATATTAGTTACTATTTCTTGAACTTTATTTTTATATAATGTTTCTGTAGGTATCATATAACCATTCTCATCAAATAACATTATATTCCAATCAGATAAATTTTCTTGACCTAAACCTGTTCTAAGATCGTCAACAGGTATAGTTGATAAAACATTTTTATATACTTTACTTTCTAGATCTTTTATAACAGTTAATTTTTCATTTCTTAAATCAATATCATCAATTAAAACTCCTACTGTTGATCTAACATTGTTATTTATTTCTTTTTTATATGATGCAGCTAAATCTGGATCATTTTGTATTTGTTTTATTTTATTAAAATGATAATCTAAAATTTGTGGATTATTATTTAAAGCTTGAACTGCTTCATCCCATTGATAAAATTGTAAAGCTGTACCTGCTTGATTAGGCAAGAATATACCGGAAGATTTAACTTCACCTGTCCCTCTGTTAGCATCTGTAAGTAAATACCCAGCCATATTATCTAAATTAGTTTGAGTATTTAAATCATCAGCCATAACTCTATAAAAAGTAGCTAATGTTTGTATTTTTCTTGTATTTATTTCTTTGTGAACTTTTAATTCACCAGCTTCATTTCTTTCTATTTGATTTCCTCTAGATGTAATATTTTCTCTTGAATCACCTGGTATAGCATTGGGTCTAATGCTATTTCTTTCTATTTCTTCTAAATCTTTTTTAATTTGTTCTTCTAAATCTAATCTTCTTTTAAATAGTTCAAGATCTTTATTATTTCTTGCTCTAAGTTTTTCTAAATAAATTTTACTTTCTTCAAATGAATGTTGTGATGTAAGATCAGCATAGTCTCTAGCTGCTGTAAAAATATCTTTACCTAATGTATTTGCAATATATGCTGCATAACCTCTATTTAAAAGTGCATCTAAATCTTCTGAATCAACACCATTTAATATATTATTTCTTTTTTGTTCAAGTTTATTAATACCTTGTTCAATAGTTTCACCTTTTGTCATAGCATAAAACCATTTTTGATATTCTTCTGAACCTTCAATAAGTGGAGCTTCTTTAACATAAGAATCCCAACTTGCTAATTCAGATCTAGTATTATTAAGTTCAACATTTTCTTTTTCTAAAGTTTGTTTACTTTCAGCATCAAATTGACCTAATTGCATTTGTACCCATTGTTTTTTAAACTGATCTACAGGTAATCCAGATTTTTTAGCTTCTTCTTCATAAAATTTTCTTGCATTATTATATGCTTTTATTTGATAACCTTGAACTATAGTAGGATCATCAGTTATAGTTTCATTTATAAGATTAGCAGCAGGGTTATACATCTCTTCAATCATCTTAGGATTAGATGTAGATACTTTTTTATTAGGATCAAAATTAGGGTTTGCTATTTGTTTTCCTGTAGGTTTACTTAATAATGCTATACCATTTTCTTGTGTAACAATAAACTGACCCGTTTGATCAACATATGTTTGAGTTGATTTAAAACCTTTACCATCTGGTCCACCTGTATTTAAAACTTCCATAGCTTTTTCATACAGATTAGGGTTTTCAAAATATTGTGGTAATGGAACACTCATAGATTCTGATCTTGATTTATTTTGAAAATCATCCATCATATAATTCATATATTGGACTCCATCATCCCAATATCTTTTACGTTGTTCATCACTAGCAGCATTTTTATATGAGTTAGCTAAACCCATTTGATCTTTATAAGTCTTTGTATAAACAATATCTCTTACAAGTTTTTCATCTTCATAGAATGGTTTAAATAAACCTTTTGCAGCTTGTACATTTTGTGCCAAAGAAAAGTCTAACCCTGATATTTGTTGTATTTTAGGAGCAAGTTTTTTTGCATAACTATCTCTAAGTGCTTGATTATCTTCTCTAGATAAATCAGCATATACAACATCACCATACAAATTGTTTAATTGCTTGGTTGTTTTATTATACCTGTCTTGTCTTTGATCTAATGCATCAGACAAAAATTTAAAATCAGGCGTATATGCCTTCAATTCAGGTACATAATCTTTTACATTTGGTAAGTAAGTTGCCATATTACAAAAATACTAAAATTTTATAAGTTTTAATAAGTATTAAATTAAACTCTTAAAGTTTATTCATTACCCATTATCCAATTTCTTAATTTAATTCTACTGTTTATTAAATCTTGTTCTCTAACTGCTCCTCCATATTTAAATGATCCTCCATATCTACCAGTTGTTGTATTATCATCATTTTGATTATTTGCATCTATATTATTATTTGCTATTTCATTTCTTGTGTAATCAACACCTCCTGGATTATTTACAGATTCCATTTTTACTTTAACACATTGCATTATTTGACTTTCTGGTACTCCTGATTTTTTACAAGATGCAATTGCGTCTTCTACTGTTATAGGTTGTGTATTAGGATTACCTCTAAATGCTTCTAATGCTTCAGGATTTTGAAATATAGTTCTATGTTGCTGAGGATCAAAGTAATAATTTGGATTTCTTAAATTAAGTTCATATAATTTATCAGCGTTATCCATTCTAGTTACTTCAGCATCAACAAGATTCATCATATCTTGACCTTTAACATTGTCATAATTTTGATCTACAAGATTCACCATGTCTACATAATCAGACATATATTTATCATTTAACTCTCTAGATTTATTTATTTCTGCTACATTATAAGCTTGAGTATTATCAAATATTTTAGTATTAGTAGCATATCTATTAGCTTGAATTTTATCTATTTGATCTTGTGCTGCACCTTGAACCTGTGAAGGATCTCTTGAAACAGCCATAGCTTGATTAGCCAAAGCTGTTTGTGCAGCTACTGCAGCTCTATCATCTACATAACCAGGATCTCTCATAATTGGATCATAGTTACGCTTTCTTCCATACTTTTTATCCCTTTGCATTGTAAGTGCTGCTAAAGCTCCTACTTTTAAATCATCTCCTGGAAATGTTAAATATGGTGGGATGTCACCTGTAGGTGTATCTTCTGGTTCTTCTTCACAGTCACAAGCTTTTACATTAAAACCTTTACCTTGCTCCATGCATTCTTGCATTTTAAGCCTTTTAGTTTCTTCATCACATTCAAAGTCTATATCTATATTATCTTGTTTATCAGTTACAGAAACAAACTGTTGACTTGTGTTATCACCAATTTTACCATCAATTTTAGAAACAAATCTACCACTATTTGGTACAATTTCATAAGCACCTCCAGTATTAGTACTATAATTTATATTAACTTGTTGAAGTAATTCTTTTTGTTCATCAGTACCTGTTTCTTTTAAAGTAGCTAAAGCATTATACATACCTTGATACATTTTAATTGATTCTTCATCAGGAACAGGCATTCCTAATTTTTCAGCATTTCTTTTTAATTGTGCTGTAATATCACCATCTTTAAAACTTACACCAGATGAAAATGCTGCATTAAACAATATATTCATATCATTAAATGCTTTATATAATTCTTTATCAGACTTACCTGTTATTTTAGCAGGATCATCTAAATCTTTATATGCTTTTATCCATGCATCTCTAACTCCTTTAAAGTTATCTTGATTCATAATATTATAATAACCTTCATGAGCACCTATACCTGCATCTACTTTATTTTCAAATTCTGCATCATAATTAGGATTTTCTTCACCATTTATATATTGACCAGTTGGAGATGTTCTAAAATAAGGATTTAATGATATTGGATAACCCATATCATCGGTGCCTTCATAAAGAAAAGAATTCTCACCATTGCCTTCTTGATAAGCTGGTAACTCTTTTCCTTCTCTAGCCATCATTAATTGAGGATTATAAAAATCATAACCCATATTTTGTTTTGCAGCAATATTAGTTTCTCCTACAAATTCTGACAGAGGAATAGTTGTTTCTGCAAGAAACTCTTGTTCTGATAATTTTTGTAATTGTGCTTGAACTTGTGCAAGATTTTGATCTAAAATCATAAGTCTTTCTTCTAATCCTGATTGAGCTTCTGGACTAGAGAACTGCTCAGGATTTTCCTGATAAGCCATCATGATCATTTGTCTTTGTTGAGCTAACTGTTGTTGTGCATTAATTAATGCTTGCATTTGTTGATCAGCAGGACTCATTGCATTTGGATCTCCACCATCTTGTTCTTTATCCATAGCCTTTTTTATAGCAGCATCTTTTCTAGCTAAATAAGCTGCTTCTCCTTTTGGTCCACTATATGATCCACCTTCTTCAAATGGACTTATATAATTTATAAAATCTTTCATTCCTTGCATTGGATCATCTACTACATAATCATAATCATCAGGAATAAAACCTTTTAATGTTTCTTTCCAACCAGGTAATGTTCCTACAGCCATTTTATTTGTAGTATTTGGTGTAGACTTAAACATATCAGAATGACCAGGCATTATAGGCGCTCCAGTTTCCATAGTATTTAAAAACATCATCTGTATTTCAGGTATGTCTTTTAATCTATTTTGTGTTCTCCATGCATTATACTGCTCCATCATTTCTGCTGGTATAATTGATGGTTGACCACCCTTTTGCATATTGTCAATAATATTTTTTTGTGCTGCTGGTGGTAATGCTTGAAATCCTTTATTAGTAGGTATTTCTTTACCTTCTTTACCATATATAAAATTACGTAATTCCATACCACCCATAGCCATACCCATTTGAGGCATTGGTGGCATCATTTCTTGTGGTGGCATCATGCCTTGTGGAGCAGGTGGCATCATACCTTGAGGAGGCATACCTTGACCTTGCTGCTGCATAGCCATAGCCATTTGTTCCATTTCTTGAGGTGATGGTTGTCCTTGTGGTGGCATTCCTTCTTGCATACCTTGAGCCATTTGTTGTTCAGATTGTTTTGCTTGTTCAATCTTCATTTCAAACTCTTTTGGATCTATACCATTCTCTAATAGATATGGGTATGCAGCTAATGGTAAACCTTCTTCAAAATCTTTTTTCTTTTCTTGCATAAAAGCAATTTGAGAAAGTTTTATTTTATTCTTTTTTATCATAGCCTCAGCACTTTGAATTGCAATATCGTCTGAGCTAGGATCTTTAAGAACTTCCATATATTTATTAATAGGAAATTTTTTAGAGACTGCAGCAGGGGTAAGTCTCTTTGATGATGATACACCAAGTTCTTTTAGTTCTTCTTTTGTAAATTTCATTTTTCTTGTATCAGAAAAAATAAAAGATTGTTCTGGTAAATTTAAAGGTGTTCCACCTTGTGAATGTCTTTTACCTCCTATATTATATAATTCATAAAAACCATCTTGATCAGCATCAGTTAAAACAGTTTCATTTTTTTCTGCTTCAACATTAGCTTCATCACGTGGTACAGGTTGTAAAGTGCTACCTACAGTACCACCAGCCGCCATTTTTTTTACAAGCCTGTTATTTTTTAATTCAAACCCTTCCGGGATATTTTTAAGTTTAATTTTCATAACTACATTATTTCAAAGTCAGCCCCCGCTGCCATTAGTTGTTTAATTAGTTCCATGTCTGCATCTATAATCTCTTCACCATTTTTTGCCTGCATCATTAAAAATTTAGGATCATAAGAAACTATAGTTTGATTTAAAAATTGTTGTAACGAACTATAATCTGGCTTAGGCATACCATTTGTTTCTGTACCCATTTGTGCAATTTGACCTCTAGGTCCATCACCATAACCTAAACTATTAACTCTATACGCTCCTGAGTTTACACCATAATCACCTTTATCACCTCTACTAGCTTCAATAGGATTAACAAAATCACCTATTTCATCTTGTTCATTATCTGTTTCTAATTCATTTTTTAACATGTCACCATAGCCTGCAAAATAATTTATTGAATCTGCACCCATTGTAGCAGCTTTAGCAGCTTCTCCAAATACTCTTTTAGCTGTTCCTACAAAACCTGTATTCATAAATGCATTACCTTCATTATATGCTGAATCTAATTTTTGTTTTCTTTCATAAGCTTTTATTTCTGCTTCAGTCATATTAGCCTTTTGCTCATCAGTAAGATCAGGTTGACTAAAACTCATTTCTACAGGAGCAGCTGGTCCTTCTGGTTCTACAACTGGTATATCAGTATTATCAACAGGTGTACCTTCAGTACTTACTTCATATGTATCAACTTGATTAGGATTAGTTGGTATTTCTTGATTCATTCCAAGAGGATTCATATAATCTGGAGTTGGTAAATCTAAATCTAATGGAGTACCACCAGCAATTTCATTCATAGAAGGAGCAGTTACAACAGGATTTACTGATTGTCCAGAAGTTGTAGCACCTGGATTAGTAGGGCCTGAACCAACCCCTTCATTATTTTGTGAAGAGGTAAATGGTGTTTGGTTCATAAAATTTTGTCTTTCAGAATTAGTATTATTTCTAAATTCATTAAAATCATTTTGACTTTCTTTAGATAATCTATTAAACTCTTCTTCAGTAACTTGTTGACCATTAAATATATATGTCTCTTTATTTGTTTCACTTGGACCTACATCACCTTGATATTTTTGTAAATTTTCTCCTCCATCTTCAAATCCTGCACTAATTCCAAAACCATATCTAGGTGTGTTTGATTGAAAATCATAACTTATATCTGGACTAGCTGAAATATTAAATCCACGCATATTACCCTTTCCTCTAATTAATGGTATATTACCTTTAAAACCTAAACGCATACCTGGATTTATTGTTCTCATTGTACCATAATTACCATATATACCTCCTGAAAGTCCTGTATTTTGATTTCTTAAACCTGCGTATGCTCCTGCATCAACTCCAAATAAATTACCTTCAATTTCAGGTGTTACTGAGTCAAAAATATTTATAGCTGCATCATTTTCTAAACCATGAAAATTTTCAAATTTATCTACATATGCAAAGTCAGAGCCAAGCTCACCTCTACTATAATTTAATCCAAGATCAGCACCTAAATCAATAGCAAGATCTCTACCAAGCCCTCTTGGTGAATAAGTATAATCACCACCAATACCAATACGTTGACCTACATTAGTCATATAAGGAGCAGAATAATCTTGATATGCACCATATGCAGATTGTACATTTTGTAAATGTAAAGGTGCATTTTCCATCATAATGTCCATATCTGAATCTACATATTTTGTAGCATATCTTTCACTACCTGGTGTTCTATATGCATTTGTGCCTATATTTATATTACCAACTAATTGTGAAGTTGGTGTTTTAAGTAATTGACTTGAAACAAGAGGTATATTAGCATTAAATCCGTATCCTTGTTGAACACCTTTATCAACAGCACCAAATGGTAAGTTTCTTGTTATTCTGTTTATTGGAGCTATAGTTTTAGTTCCTATAGTAAAATTAGGATCTCTTAATGTATAGTTTCTAAAATTACTTTTTCCAAACTGTGCTTCAGGTATTTCTTCTCCTCCATATACAAAAGCAGAAAGATTATTTCTTGGAAAACTTCCTCCAGCCATTAAATATCTATCATCAATTGGATCTTGACCAATATTTTCTTGCACATTAAAATTATATGTTCCTTCTGTTGCTATTTTATCTGCATCATAATCTGCTATTTCTTTTTCACCTGTATTTGTTACTCTTGATAATTTAGTAACTTCAGTTAAGTCATCGTTATATAACAAACTTTGTACATTAATATCTTTTACATTTTCTTGTGCTATATCACCTGCAGTTTTATCAGCATCTGTAAAAGGGACTGTTATAGTTTTTTCATTACCAGGTCCTTCTGGTTTTGAAGGATCATAGTTAGGATTAGGTTTTGTAATATCAGCATAAGAAATAGTTCCATCATCATTCATTACTTGTTTACTTAATAATGAATTTCCATCATTATCAAGATATGTTTCTGAATGTTGTTTTGCTAATGTATTAAAGTATTTTTGTTTAGCTTCATCTTGAGTCATAAACAAATTTTCAGCAGTATTTGCATCTTGATTTATATTTCCTGATTTATCATATAAATTTTTAAAACCCTCTCCATCTAATATTACATTTTCATCTGTTGTATTAGTAAGTGTAGTTCTTGCAAAGTCAGATTTTTTAAAAGGTAAACCTGTTCTAGGATTTATATTTCCAAGTGCATTTTTAAAATCTGTACCAAGATTTTTAAATTTAGTTAAACTACTAGCAAGATTTAATAATGGATTAGCTGTACTTATTGACTTTGGTATACCATATTCTATATCACCTGTTTGAGTATAATTATTATCTATGTTATATTTAGGAATAAAAGGTGTAGGTGTTTCTGTACCAGTATTTGCCAATACTAAATCAGTCATGTAGTCATCATAGCTAAAAAATTCAGATCCATTTTGCATCATAGGTATACCTGTAACATATTGATAATCAGATAACATTGGATAAACGTCAAAAGTTTGTTTTTGATTATTTTTTTTATTTCTTTTCATAATTGTTATATGGACACCATTCTACATTAATAATATACTAAAAATAAAGCAATTTAACTAATTTTACTACAATAACCCTAATGAGTTTAAATGTGCTTTTTCTGTTTGTGTAAGATTATTTCCGTTTTTATATTTTAATATTATATCTTTAGTTCTTTTATGTTTTCTTTGTTTTTTAATTAAATTTGATTCAACATCTATAATGTTAAAATCATCTAAAACATCTGTGCTATCTGAATCATAGTATACTCTTCCTTCTATATCAGGTTGTTTTGTATATGATATATAAGGTATGTCTTTTAATTTATCAAAATGTTTTTTTACTGTATATCCATTATTTAATTTTAACTGTCCTCCCATTGCAAATTCAGATTTAAAAATACCCTGATTAATCATTTTATTTATTAAACCATCTGTATTTGCTAAAGATAATTTTCCTTTTGTAAAAGGAGATTTAACATATTTAGATTTTTTTTCACCACCTTTTTTTTGTACTTCTAATTCAATATCTGTTCCCCATTGTGGTACTGGATCATAAATTAAACCTTTGCTATCTTTTTTATATTCAAGAGGCTGTCTTGGTGACTTTTTAATTAAATTAGTTACTTTAAATTTTGTATCACTTGGTAATAATAATTCTGTTTCAACAAATGATTGTTTTTGATTTCTAGTTAAAAATTTATTTAAATCAGGTCTATTTACAAACGCATTTCTATTAGTTGGAAAATTTTTAATTAAAAATCTCTGACTACCAAATTGTGGTAAAGGTTTACCAATTGACCAAGATGTTATATCTCCTAAACTAAAAACTTCTCCTGATTTTAATCTATCTATATAATCTTGTAAACTTCCGCCAGAAGAACTTGTAACATCAAATGTTCCAAATGCTCTATTTAATTCTATAGGTTTATCTCTATCTAAACTTTTCCAACTAATATTATTATTTTTTAAATAGTCATCTAATAGTTTTGCATATGAATCATCTTGTATAAAAAAAGGTCTAGTATCTCCTGTATTTACCATTGGAAAACCACCTTGAGGCACATATCCTGATTTTCCATCAAATGAACTAAATTTAAAAGGAGCAGAATTAATTGTATAATCTGCTAATATCTTTTCCATAGATTCATCTATTTCAGAAGAATTTTTTAAACCTCTATGCTGAATTAAACTACTGCCTTTTTGAATAGGTATTGTAACATTGTCTATAAGATTTCTACCAGTAATACCACGCATATCTGCAGTATTCATATACTTATATAAATCATATTGATTTCTTATAGTACTAGGAATAAGTAATCTAGGATGTTGTTTTATAAGACCATAATTTAATTTTCCTCTATCAATATAACTTTTTAAAAGATTATATGTAAGACCATATTTATTTTTTTTAGGTCCACCATTAGAAAACATTGGTATTTCAAAAACAGAATTGCCAGGAAATGTATAATTAGCACCTGGCATCATAACTTTACTATTACCTAAGTTATCCATACCAAGTACAGGAAAATCTACATCCTCCATAGTTATATTACCTGATGGTATTATATTATAAGGATTATTCTTATCCTTGCTATTTCTTTTATATCCGTCCTTGCTATATTTCATTATCTAAATGATACATTTAATTTAGTATTCTCTAATTTTAATAACATCTTTCTAGTTGTAGCAGCTTCATCTGATTTTCTTAATAGCACATGATTAAAGTAATGTCTAAATTTCTTTCTTTGATGTTGTGCTTTATTATAATTTAAATTAGCTGGGTTTAATGTTCTAACATATCCATCCCAATCTGTTTCCCAAATTGTATTAGTTGCTGCTGTAAACTCTCCTCTGTCAGCAGTAATATCAAAAAATTGATTAAATCTATATTTTTGTTCAACTTTACTAAACAATGTTCTTATACTGTTAGGTCCAACAATAGGATATAACATTGACAATTGAACATTATTTTTTGGTTCTAATTCTAATTCTAATAATCCTGATACTTGTTCTGAATTATAAATAACAGCTTCATCAAAATTATAATCTAAATCATGGAATCTATCTTTACCTTCATTTTGATATAAATAAGCTTCCATTTGATATTCTATACTTCTTAATGTAGTAACTTGCTGACCAGTAGTTTCAATTATATCTACTTCCCAAGGATAATTTTTATCATAATAATTATTAAATAAATCAGTTCTAATATTATGTTTCCAAAAGAATCCTAATTCATAATTAGCAGGTACACAATCTTCATAATCATATATACAAAATAAAGGATTAGTATTTACATAAGTTGGATTACCTGTTCCAGTTAATGGATTAAAATATTGTACAATATCATCACATTCTCCACTTATTGTTAAGTCTTCATCTGGATTAAATAAAGGACTTGTACATTCACAATCCATTTTTCTACATATTGGTGGATTTTGTGAATTATCACAAGTACCAATTAAAGTAAATCCTGGAGGACAAGAACAAGTTATACATTGTGGTGGAGGTGATGGTAAAGGTAAACATGGAGGATTAAGAGGACTTGTATCAATTATTCCTTGTGTACATGTACATTGTGTAAAAGATTGAACTAAATCTTGTGCAACTGAAGCTGCATGTCCTTCTTCACCAGGATCAATACCTGACCCTATATGATATACGTTTCTTGGAAGAGTTCCAACATTTGCGCATCTTACAACATCATATGCCGGATTTGATGGTAAACCTGTATCTGTAATTAAAGGTCCAAGATCATCACCATAACCAGTAGTAGTACTACAATTATTTGCACTAGTTGCATTATCAACAAATAATGCTATTAATTGTGTAGCATTTGCTAAATTTGTTGGATTATTTGGAGCACTACCTGCATCAGTAACAAATATAACAATTTTTTGTTGAGCTGTACTTCCTGTAAGCATAGTATTAGCAAGATCTATACCATCATTAAAGGTTGTTCCACTTTGTGGCCAATATTGTGTTTGACCTATTGGAGTATTAGTAGCAGTAAGACTTCCACCAGCTATAGCTGGATCATCAGTTAAACCTACTATTTGTGCAGGATCTCCTGGAGGAGACGCAGATGCAGAACCACTACCCCATCTACCATGTCCTATTCTTACTTGACCTGCATATGGACCTCCTAACATACCTGGAGCCATACCGCTTACAAATGTTGATACAAATTGCATTGCTGCTCCAATTCCACCATTGTTTCTCATAGATGTTGAAAAATCTATTACAATAACAATATCCATTGTTTCAGAAAATGCTTGTACAGTTGCTGGTGTACTTTCAACTGTAGATAAAAATTCAGTTACATTAACTTCTGCTAACTCTTCATGATGTAATGATAAACAACATCTTGTACCATTCCATGTATATCCATCTGGACATTGAGGAACTTCTGTCATTTCAGTATTAGTAGTTAAGAAATGTCTTATACTATTAAATGCTAACTTAGGATGCCAATCATGGAAAGATAACCATGCTTTAGTTTTTGGATCATAACTAATAGTCCAAGATATATCTTTAAAGTAATTAGTATCTAATACTTCTATAGGATAAGTTTGATCAATCATTTCAACATCAGCATATCCTTCGTATTGACAATAAGATGATCCAGCATTACCAAATGCATCTGGACATGTTCCTATTAATACACCTGGTATATTAGATGTTGGATCTGTCATACAATCACAATTATATATTATTATATCTTCTCTACATACTGGACACTCTTCTGTACTACCATCTGTACCGTCAGTAAATATTGTAAAGTTTGGAGGACATCTAAAATCAGTAGTAGTTCCAGGAACAATAAAATCATAAGTTTCAGAATCCCATAATTTAGGTAAAGATTCCCATGATGTAGCATCTTGTATATCTTGATAATCATTAACATCAATAACAGCAGCAGCAAGACCTGCAAAACCAGCACCATTGTTAGTACCTGTCATTCTAAATTTTGTACATCCTGATGGTAAATCTAATTTATATATCCAAGCTTTTGAATATTGAGATGCATCAACTGCATCACCTGATAACCATGCAAAATTTCCTCCTGGAACTGCTTGAGGATTCCATATACCACCACCCTGAGTTACAGCACCAAATATAGTTGCATCAACAGGTGTTACAAAATTTGTATATCCTGTTCCAGTATCTAAATCTAATGCAAACGCATTATCAGCTGCTAATAAAATATGTACAGTTTTAGCAGTAGGAATATTAATTTGAAATTCTGCTTGTGCAAATTGTCCCCCTGGTGTACCAGCAGCTCCTCTCATTAATCTGTTAATAATACCATTTGTTCCATTAGTTGGATTTGCATTTCTCCACCATGCATTTGATCCATTATCTGTTATATAATGCCATGTATTTGGATCAGCTTGGTTAGTAGGCATTCCATCAGTAAATACATCATCAATTACAATAGGCCAATCTACACCATATCTTGCTGTTCCATTATTACCAAATCCTAAGTCAGTACCAATAGCAATACCTGCACCATAATTAAATTGTTCTGTAGCTAATATAATTGGTTCTTCAGTATATAATAATTGACAAACATCTTGCCCTGTTACAGGATCTTGTATTAATGTATATCCTTCAGGACATGAAGGTACTTGTGGTAAACCTTCACAATTTGTTGCATTATAAACAAAACCTTCACAAGGTATATATTCTATACAATCATTATCTTGAAATTGCGGTAATGGTATAAAATCTTTTTTACAGAAATATACTATGTCATTATTAGGATCATATACAGTTTGTATACCTGCACCATTTACAGGATTGTCTACTGCTTCAGGACAATCTTCTATTAAAGGAAAGTATTCTAATAGCTTAGATGGTAAAAATTTATTCATCCACCATTTCATACCTTGATCTGATATTGGTGTTAAACCACCACCTGGTCTATATTGAAAAATCTTACCTTGTGCTTGAGATACAAAGAAAATACCAAAAGGAGTATTTAATACACTTCTTGCACTTTCACATGATCCATACTCGTGTGATACATCAGAGTTTGTTATATTTTGAAAAGCTTGACTAAATAATCCTCCATCACCAATTGTAAGTTTTGTATTAGATAGTTGTAATCTATCTTGTCCTTGGAACATTTTAGGAGACATTGTTGGAAAGAATATTAAAGCTCCTGTCTCATTAATAGGTTTTATTGTTGTAACTTTTGCTTTAAAATCTCTAAAGTTTTCTGTAAGATACACTCTCCAAAAATCTTGTTTTGCATCATTTTTATTTGAAAGCGTTGCTTTATCTTTAAATCCTGTAGCTGGAACTGAGTATAATAATCTTTTTGGATATTTAATAAAACAGTTTTCTGCAATTAATGGATCATAATAACTTGGTTGTATACGTCCCCATGATGAACCCCAAAATTTATCAACTGATGTTGATCTATCATAAAAATAATAATTATCTAAATTTACAATTTTAGCATGAAATAATTCTACAAGATCAGTAAAATTTTCATCATCATAATGTTGTTTTCTTGCTACATCTTCATAATCTCTATAAGCTAGATTCATTGAAGATTCAACCCAGAAATCATTTATACCGCAATTATGGGTATACATATATCCTGTTTTAATTACAAATAATCCCCCAGTAGCAGTACCACCAGCACCTACAGCTCCTGGTTGATTACCTGTTACAAATACTGAATCTTGTGCTGCTTGTTCGGCATTATCAGCAAGAGCTTGAGGATCACCTGGTCCACCAGCTTGTACACCATTTCTTTGATTAGCAGCACTTATATCATTAGCACCTCCTGGAGTAGCTTGAGCATTAGGAAATTGAAATGCACCTTGACCCATTATTGCTGTATTGTTACAAACAAATGGAAAACCATCTTGTACTTGATTAGTCAGAAGTCCACTTTGAAATGTAAAATTTGCAGAACTTGTTAAAACATCACTTGGATTTCCTGTACCACCTGCAGTTATTGTAGGGTCATTAGAAGCATAAAAACCAGTTGCTACATTTGTCATACCTATAAATGTACCAGATGACCAATCCCAAATTAATCTTGCTGTTGCTGTTCCAAAATCACTAAATAAACTAGGAGTAAATGTACTATCATCTGTATCTTCTCTAACAAAACTAACAAAATCACAACCACATTGTTTAGTAATAGAAGGTCCATTACCAGGAGAATCTAAAGGTACACTGTAACTATGATCTTCTATGGTTATATTAAAATTAGGTGTAGTTTCTACGGCTGCAGCTAAAGCTGGTCCAGGCGGATTTGCTGGATTTGTAGGGACTGGATTTAGTACACCAGCTGCAGGTGTTATTGTTATAACATCTTGTCCTGCTCCAATTATTGACCATCTTTCACTATTACTACCCATGTTAATATTATATGGTATATCTGAACCTCCATTACCATTACCACTAATATTTATAACTTGAAACCTATTATTATATGCTGCCATACTGTTTTCTAGATTCCAATCATCATTAGGATCATCCCAAGCTGCACCACCTACAGCTGAACTTTGTGTAAAACCAGTTTGATTTTGATTTATAGCACCAGAACCAGCAGAAGATCCATCTTGTTGTGTTGAACCAGCAGCTCCTCCTTCACCAAAATTTGCACCTAATCCTGTACCAATTGTACCTGGTTGAAAAACACCTTGAGGTGCACAATAACCACCATTTTCTGGACAATCCATATTATAATACCCAGAAGGTAAAGCTTCAGTTCCATTCCATCTAAACCTTAAACTTGTTATTGGTCTTACAAATTGATCCATACGGAATTTTTCTGAATTCATCCAAAATCTAGGAAATGGTACATTTGCATATTTAGAATAATCAAATGGTATACCATCTCTTCCTTCTTTTAAAAAGTCAAAGAAGAATGGCATAATTGATTTTTCTGTATATCTACATATATATGAATCACCCGCATATACTGTATCAGTACTAAATCTATCTTGTGAAATTATTGGAAGAATATTACCATCAGGATCAACATTTTGTTGTGTTCTAAAATAAAAACAATTTTGTGTAGTAAGTTGAATAATACTATCTAACTGACCATATTGATTATCCATTAAAGTTTTAAATGACATATAATGTGCAACTGCAGTTGATTCTACTTCCTCTCCTGGATTATACCAACTCATACTATTATTACCATTACCTGCACATCCATTTGCTCCTGCACCAATTGTAAATTTAGTGTTATCAATAGGCCCTCCATTAATTCCTGGTAAAGAATCTCCCCATGGATTAGCCACTTTAAATACAACAGTAGAAGGTCTAAGGTTATTGTATATTACATCTTGACCATCAAATGATTGTATAGCACTTTTAATATATCTTGCTCTATCTACAGATTGTCTAAATTGTGTACCTAAAAATGGAGTTTCATTTTGATAATATCCATGAGATATATATTTCATTGCATAGTTTTGAAACCCTATAAGATTCAATATTAAATCAATAATTTTATCACCACCAACTGCAACATAATTTAAAAATGAAATAATACCTATTGCAATAGACATTAATGAAGGAATAGAAGAAAAATCACTACCCATATATTGAATAGATCTTTTTGGACCAATATGTCCAGCTGCTGCAGCTGTAGACGCAACTTCAACTTGTTGATAAATAGGTGTACCTACTTGACGAACTACTTTACCAGCACCAAATATAGCGCCTATATCAACTAAAGTATTAAAACCTACATCTGCTGCAGCTCCAAGCCAAATACTTGCTGATGATGCACCTACATTTGCAGCAGCAAGTCCTGTACCAGGACCAACAAAAGGTGACATATGTGAACCAGATCCTAAAGCATGTGCACCAAATTCACCAATAGACGTAGATTGCATGGTATCAATCTTATAATTTCTTTTACCACGCATTTCTGCTAAAGCATAACCTACACCAACTAATGCTGCTACAGTTGCTGCTCTATTTTTTAATAACTTCATTCTAGGATGTTCTTCTGATTTTTTAAATCTTCCTAAAACAATTCCACTTACTGTTTTATAAATTTTTACTGTAGTTGGATTTAAATATAATCTAGAGAAATTTAATTCTGGTGAATGAAAAGTAAATGTCCGTGCATCAACAGTATTAAATTCTAAACCATCAGCTTGATTTGTATTTCCTCTGTGCCAATTTTCTTCTGGTGCTGTTCCAAATTGTGCATACCAAGGCAATTGGCTAATACTATTACTATCTCTACCAATTAAATAAGGATCTGCTCTTAAATCATTAAAAGGATAATTAGGCATTAAACCTGTTCCTGAAGCAAAATTATCTGGTGATCCTTGAGCATTACGTATACCATCATTTTGAGTTCTTCTAAACCTAAACATGTGTTTCATAATACCTTTAGCAAGTATAGATCTATTACCTGCTCGGCTACCTACTAATATTTCATATCCAATAATGTTAGGTATTACATTACCATCATTATCAACAGGAGGTGCTATATTATCAAAAGCAGCACCTATAACATGAATGGTTTCACCAGCTCCTGTTAATGTAGTCCCTATACCAGGAACAGTTTCATCAGGAATTTTATGATGTCTTATAGGTTGACCACAAAGATTACCATATCTAGTTGGGTCAGTAGGTGAATAAACTTCTGTAGATTCCCAAAATCCCATTAGACCTCCATCAATAATAGTTCCACCATCATCTGTATTAGTTCCAAGTAATGAAGCTACAAAAGGATTTCCAGGTTGAGAAGATGCAGTATTACCTGCTCTCCATGTTGGTGAGTTATCAAAATTATTACCAGCACCTCCAATAGGTAATTCATCAGCAGCTGTTGGAGCACGTCCAGGTATATGATATGATGCTGATTTTTCTCCTGTATTATATATAAATCTTATAAAAAAAGCATATTGCTCATCTCTTAATAGTGTAGGTTTGTTACCACCTTCTCTATAATAATTAGAAGGATATTGTGTAGAAGTCCAGTATGTTTGGATATTATTAGCTAAAGGTTGATAGTTAAAATCAAATTGTTCTGTAGGTTGTGATCTTATTAAATAATCATTAACAACAAACATTCCTTCAGATTTTTCATATGTAGGAATTCTTCTTTGTAATGTGCTTGATAATACTTTTGGTAATTCAGCATTTATATAATCAATATTTATTGATTTTGTTTCTGTGCTATATAAACCTAATACTGTATTAGTAGCTTGACCTTTTATTCTAGATCTAACAACAATTTGTAATTGATCAAATTCAGTATCTAAATTAGAAAGTTCTATTGTAAGTGATCCTTGTGTATCTTCTCTTGACCAAATTGGTTGTATATTTGAAATACCTAAATAATCTGTAACAGGTTTTTCATTTATACAATATGCTGCATATACTTGATAACTACCATTTTCTAATAATCCTCCTTGATCTGCTTTTTCTAATTTAATACATGGTATATCAATTAATGGAGCTAATCTAATTCTTTCACAATCTAACATTAATGGTTCAGCATTAATATAATTTATACATGTAGATCCAGCTGGTGTATTTGGATCAACTATTTGCACATATGGTATATTATCAATATTTAATGTTCTGGATGGATTTAAACCATCATCCCAATATACTTGCCATGTGCAATCAAAATTTTCTTTAGCAGCTCCTATAATTAAATTATCTTTATTAAAATTAAGACAATCATCATTTACTAATGTAGTGTATTTACATTCACTGTCGTCAAATAAACCTATTTCACTTAATATATCATTAGTTGAGTATATTACCCACTGGTCTCCATATAAATGAATACCTCCTATAACAGTATAAGGAATCTTTGCACATCTTAAATTTGCTGGTTCATTACCAACTACACCTAAATCACCATCAACAGAATTATTTATTAAATTACGTGCATGATACCAACTTTGTTTATCAAAATATCCACTATCAGTATCTTTATTCATACCTTTAATAAAGGCATTAGTATTTACTATGTCAGTATTTTGACGTTTAGGAGTTTTTTTCCCACCTGTATTTTTTTGCTGCTTTTTAGCCATTTTTAGTTTCTTCTATTAGTAGCAAAACTTGAAAACATATCATAATATTTATTGTACTGTGCTTTTCTATTAACTTCCCATATTTTTCTATACTCTTCAAAGTTTGGAGTATTAACAAAACCTAAAGCATTATTTCTAGCAGCACGTAATCTTTGTTCAATCATTGAAGATTGATTAGCAACATTTTCTCCAGCAAACATCATGTTTTCTAATATTCTTGATTTTAATGCATATTCATAATATTCATTACAATAAGGATGATCAAGAGTTAAAAGATTACCTCCATCATCTTCTAATGTTGCTTGGTAACTTAAATATACTTTACCTGATTTAAAATTAGTAAGTATAAAACCATCTTTAAGTTCTGCAAAATCTACAGCTGTTACACCTAAGTTAGGACACTCAGTAGTACAATATGCACTAGATGTATCAGTAATTCTTAAAGGTATAAATGTGCTAAATTCTCTAAATGTAGATGGTCCAACTCTTTGAATTATCATATAATCTTTAGAGCTATCTCTTTCACATGGTTTAACAATACATACATCTTTACATGTTTGTCCATCTTCACATGGTGCAGTATATCCAGGTTCTGGAGTATATGTTGCTGGTTGTGTCTCAGTAGTTGTTCCAGATGGTTGAGTTGTATTTACTCTATACTTACCGCAAATTGCAGCAAAATTTAATGTTTTAAAATTTGATGGAAGTTGTCCTTTATTATTTTCTATATCAACAATGCAGTTATCAGTTCTATTAATTCTTAAACCTAAATCATAGTTTACTCTTATAGCAACTTTAATTAATTGTTGTGGTTCTATCATTCCTTCTAGATCATACGTTGCAAAGTCTACTTTAACTGATTCTAAAAGTTCATCAAATGTTCTATATTTATGTGATACGCTCATTATCTATTTGGATTTTTATTATTATTACCATCTTCTGATGGAACTTTCATTGTATTAAAAGCAGTATTCAACAATTGATTTTCTATTTCAGAAAACAAAAATTCAGGTATATAAAGATTTTGTAAATATCTAGGAACACAATCATCATCTGTTTCACATGTCCACTTTGCTATATCTTCTTCAAAAACACCTTCTAATTTTATAGCATCCCATGCAACATTAGGTAAATACAAATAACCATCTAAGAACCAAAAGTATTTTGTATTATTATATTTAAAAGTTTTTGTTTTAGACATTGAAGCATAAGTTCCTGGCTGAGTAGCTTGTACTTCTATACCTCCATCTATTGAACTTACTGTTCTAATTAACGGTCCCCAATAACCTTGCATAAATGTAGGTAATTTTTTTTCAGTTCTTTTTATAGTACATCCACTTGCTATTCCAACACATTGAGCTTCTATTTTATCTACTTCAATTAATTTTACATATTTAAGTTGTTGCCAAACACTATTAAACTTCATAAGTTTGTTAGCATTATCTTGTCTACGCATAAATAGTTGAGCGTACTTTTTTATTAAACTGTATATATATCTATCAGTTGTAAAAGCATCTTGATTTCCTGCTTTTATTTGCCCACGTATTCTAGATATTGCTTCACCTATTGTTGTCATAATTATTTATCTTTTTTATACATATCAGCAACTCTAAACTTATTAGGAACAGAAATATACTTTTGCCACTGCTTTGGATATATAGATGCTACAGACCTTTTAAATTGTCTTACAGCATTAAATTGCCATAACTCTCTAGTTTTAAATTTATACTTAGGAGAGTAGTTAGTGTAAAATATTTTTCCAATGTTTCCATTTGTTTCCCAATTCTTATTTTGTATTACCTTACCATATTGTTTAGATAATGCATAATCTATATTAACTTTTTTAGTGGGAGGGCAAGAACCAATAAAAAGATAACCTAATGACTCAGGTAGTTCTATACCATTTCTATTATTAATTACACCATCCCAAATTTTACCGTTGAATGATTTTATAACTTTATTTAATTTAGCATTACTAACTGAAGAGTACATTGGATATTTTTCTTTAAATTTTTCAAATGTCTCAGAGTTTAATAAACTTAAAACCTTTTCTCTATATCTAGGTTTACTTAAATCAGGTTTCTTAAAGTTACTAATCATATCTACTTACGTATATAATTTACAAAAAAATAGGGATAAATAAAAGTTATTCAGGAGAATATGTTAACTCACATATTTCTCCTTTGTTAGGACTATGTATAGATAGTACCCCAGATCTTCTAGATCCAACAAATTTATTATGATAATGATAATAATCAGTTCTTGATAAACTTGGTAATATTTTTAACATAAAACCTGTATTTTCATGAGCTGTTATGTATTCTATTTTTTTCTTATGATGATAATGTCCTGTGTATAAGGTTCTAAATAATGTCTTACCCCATTCTCTTGGATATTCCATAGAGTATAACATTAAAGAATTTTTAGTATTTACATCACCATGTTCAAATGCAAAAAAGTTATCTCCATATGTAAATACTTTTCTCTCAAGATAAACTACATCCCATTCAATATTTGCATCATCAAAACATTTAGATAGACCATGTGCTAAATGAAAAGAGGAAAGTCTATCATGATTACCTGGTATATATACTACTTGTAAAGTATCACAAAATTGTTTAATATAATTTATACTCCATTGTATAGCATTAAAAGCCTGCATGTAAGCTTCTGTAGCAGTCATACAGTTATCTAATGGTGTACCACTAGTAGTACTACCACTCCATGTATCCATGTTTATAAGATCCCCTCCTACTACGTAGTATATTTTTTCTAAATGATGAGCACTTGTAGCTCTTTCAACTAAATCAATAATTGTTTCTTCAAAACATTTATCAATTGTTTCATTTCCTTCTTTACCAAAATGTATATCTTGTAAAGACAAAACTCCAGCTGTTTTTACTTTACCTGGAGTTTTAATTCTTTTTACTGGCTTAAATTTTTTAGGCTTAAACTCTTTTAATAATTCAGCTATATTATCAACTTCATTATCTTTTATTTTAGTAACCATTGCAGATACACGCCAATGATCACCCATTTGTTTATTCCAATAACTTGAAAGTTTCCATTGAGTAGTATCAATGTTTAACATTTTAATTATTTCTTCAGGTGACTTTGGTTCAGAAGAACTTATTGTCTCCATTTTTGCTTCACCTTTTTCTAAATTATACTCATATGATGAATTACTGTTTTCTATTAATTCTGTAGATTTAACCCAAGATTTTAATACTTCATAATCTTCAACAGTTATTCCTAATTTATCAGCACAATAGTCTGATGTTTTTTTCCATTTAAATGATCCTTTAATTTTGTCTATAAATGATTCCATAAATTATTAAGTTTTGTTTGCAAATATATAAAAATTTCTGTATGTATATAAAAAAAGAGGCCCGGTGTTAACCCCAGGCCTCAGACAATTAAGTTTAGGAAAACCAATATAAAACCCTCACTTTCTTGTTGTATTATATAGGTAATGTTACACCAGTTACTATTACTGATGAACAAGAACCATTAAGAACTCTAAATTGATAAACATTTTGAGCTGCTAAATTTGTTACAGTATGAGCTGTTACTGAAGTTCCAAGTCCAGTTGCAGCTGTAGTCCATCCTTGAGATGTAGGAAGTTTAAATTGTACATCTACTGTTGCGCCATTTGGTACACCTGACCACTCTACCATTATTGTATTACTTGTAATTGTACCTAAAGAAACTAATTGAGGAGCAGTTGCAACACATGTTGCATTAGTCAAAAATAAAACCATTCTTTGTAAAATTCTATCTAATCTTTCTCCTTTAGCAACTTGTAAAATTGTACTTCCTAATGAAGCTTCAAAGGTATCTGCACAATATGATACACATGCTGCACATGTTACTTCATCACAAGATTCAGCACCGTCTTTTCTACAATCAGTATATGTACACGGCATAGTTTGTGATGTATCAGCACATCCGCATGCTAAATTACTACAATCAGTAGAAGTATCATTACAATTATTACAAGCCATTTTTTTATTATTTATTAATTATTAACCTCCACAATTAGTTGTTATATTATTCCAATGCGGTGATGTTCTACTATATCTTGCTATTGCAGCACCTCCACATAATGCATAATATTGATTATGTGCAAGTTCTGTATTTGGTCCTGGATTATATGGATTACTATAAGCTTTAACTGTAGTATCCCATTGTACCCCTGTTGTATTCCAAATATCTAAACAACCTGTATTTGCTGTTGCAGCTGATAATGCAGTTGCACATGTAGTACCATTTGCATATAAACTATTTATACCATTCATTCTTTGTAATTGAATGTTTGCACAACAATTATCTTGTATATCTTTTACTGCTTTTCTTAAATCATCTATTGCTAACCAAGTATTATATTGAGCATCTCCACTTGTTGCTGGACTTGTTTTTATTACACCACTATATCCTTCAGTACTTCTTGGAGTTGTTAAATCTTTTGGTTGTGTATTAATACCAGTAGAAATATTTGCTGGATCACCAGTTGTATTTCTTAAAGTAATAAATTGAGAATCCAATGCTTGAACAACTGTTTCTATAGGAGTAAGTACACCTTTTGTAGTAACACCACTAGAATATACTCTTGGATTTGGATCTCCAGTAGGTTGTTGTTCTAAATTTGATACTCTAGCTGCTAATGTAGTTGTTAATGATTGTTGTGTTGAGGTTACAGTTCCTAAATCACATAGGTGTTGAGATACAGTTGTAATCCAATCATTTAAATTACCACCACTAGAAAATCCAGTTAACTCTCTAAAACATGCTGGAGTTGTAACAGCACATTTCATTACCTCTGCACAATCAAAATCTCCTCCTGTTCCTGGACCTGGACTATTACCTGAATTGATAATAATATTATCAATCATTAATTGAATCAACTCTTCTAAATTTGTAGCAGGTGTTCCTATTAATTCTGATTGATTAATATTAGCAATATTAAATGATGATCCGCCACCATTTTCTATTAAAGTTTGAAGTAGTTGAAGTTCAGTACATAATGCTGCAACAACATCACTAATAGTATCTCCTGTACATATATTTCCACATGGAATATCTGGTCCTTGCCAAACTACACAGTTAGATGATATAGGATCACAATTAGTTGGATTATTTGAATTCGTTGGTATCATATCTTTATTCTACATTAATAATATACAAATTATTTTTTATTTTCCCTATTTATAAAGCATCAAATGTAAACACATGTCCAATTAAATCACAGGCACCTGTGCCATTACTAACTTCAAGTGTATATGATGTTCCTTGTACTAAAGCATTTATTTGTACTAAACCAGATACATTTGGTAAAGTTACAACATTTGCACCAGTAGCATTATTATAAAGTCTTACTGTATAAGTTGCTCCACCTGTATGATTTAAATTTGTTACATAAATACTAGATAAAGATCTTGGCCAAACGTTGGTATTAGGATGTGCATTAGGATTAACTGAAAGATTACCTGCACCCATTTTACTAGTCAGCTCATTCCATTGTCCACTTGCACTAAATGAACTTGCTGCAGTAGGATACCATGGAGTACCAGTTGTACGACACTTATCACTTAATGGTTCTAATTGCGTAAACTTTATTCTAGTACATTGAGTAACTATATCAAATAGTACTACTTTATAAAATCCTGGATATAATGATATTGGATTTACTTCTGCATTTCCATTATAACCTTCATAATAAACATTAACAGCATATTGACCAGAACCACCTATACCTGATGCTAATATCTGCCCATTGTTTACATTAATATTTCCTGCATTCCAACTTCCGCTATTTCCAGTTGGAATTGTAGGATCTGCATTACTTAATAATGCATCAAATCCACTACAATAAACACATGATCCATTTTCTAAATTTGCATTTGGATTGTAGTTATCAGCAGCTGGATCTGTACAACCTGATATACAACATGCTGAGTTACAAGCAGCTTCTGTTGTATATATACCACTATGTGTTTCTATACACTCACAATCTCCACAATTTATTGGTTTTTGTGCTGAAACTGTAATAGTATCACCATTTCCAGCAGCAGCAAGTGCAATTTCAATATCTTCATAATTTGCATTTACTAAACCTGGATTGTTAACTAAACCTGATACAAAACTTGTTAAATCATTCCATGTATTGTTATTTGTAGTAGTCATTTCAAATAAAGTATTAAAACTACTATCTGATATATCAAATTTAACAATTGCAAATTGTATACCTCCTGATAGATTATCTACACAATCAGCTGAGCCAAATGGACCATCAATTTGATAACCCCATGGTTGTCTTAAACTTAAAGGTAAACCATAAGAATCAGGATTTTTTGTCCAATCTCTTGCTGCAACAGTTAAATAAGGTGTAGCTCCTACTTGTGTATAAGCACCTTGTGCATTATATAAAGTTGAATTTGGTTGTGCTGCAATATTATATCCAGCCAAAGGAGGACTCATTACATCTATTGTAGGATTACCATAATTTGGTACACATTCCCATAATAATGCTCCACCTGGATTTCCAATAAATATTGAATAATTTTCTGAACACATGATTATTGTACTTCCTCCAACAGTCTTTATCCATTCTAAAACTATTGTATAATTGTCTGTTGGTAATCCTGTAATAAGATAACTTGTAGCACCACCAGGAATTAAATTAGTTTGAACAAGATTAGCTTGAGAATCATATACTAAAACATTTAAATTAGTACCTGTATTTACTGATACAGCAAAATTAACTAATACTGAACCGTTTGATGCATTAGAAGGTGTAGGATCTACATAATCAGTAAAAGTAGCATCATGAATAGGTGTTGGTACACCTTGAGCATTTAAATCATCACAGTATAAACATGTAGAATCATCAATTTGAACATTAGGATCATAGTTTATTGCGTTTGGATCAGTACAACCATATGTTAATTGACTATCACAACAATCTTGAATACAGCTTGCATAATCATTATACTGTCCTGTTTGATCTTCAATACAATCACAATTACCATCATTAGTACAATTACATAAAGACATAAAAGCTCTAAATGACCAAGCTCCTGGTTGACTTTGAGCAGTTATTATTTTAGCAGTATTCCAATCAGCGTTTGATAAATCAGGATATGTAGTACCATTATAACCAGCATTAAATAGAGCATTTTGAACTATTGCCCATGAGTCACCACCAGTTTGTATAGTATATGATTGTGGTTGTATTACAGGTTGTGGATCATCAAAATCAACTGAAAGTTTTGTTATATAAGCTTGCGCTTCATTTATTAATGCAAAACAACTACCTCCTGCATTATTATCTATTTTAAAATAGAATCCATCTACAGGAACTACAGGCCAATAAATATTTGAAGATGTCCATTCTTGAGCTAAATTATCATTTAAATTAGGAGTAAGGCTAATAACATTAGGTGATGCTAATGTTTTATTACTACAACTATTTGTTATATTTCCTGGTACACAAACAAATTTAGGTCCTATACTTGTATTACAGCATTCTGTTGGACTATTTTGACAATCTTGTATAGTTGGATAAATACCTGTACCATCTGTCATTTCAGTACAAGTACATGTTTGAGTTGTTCCAAGACAAGTACATGGACCAGCAGCAGATGATGGTAAAATTCTTCTATATTGACATTCAGGATAAAGAAGATTCTGTAATGCAGGTTGACCTGGTCCAGTGTATAATGTACCTTGTGATGCTTGAAGAATAGTAGCTATATCTTGATATGTTAAACTATTAAATGAAGTTATAAAACTATTTGACCAATCAACATACTGTTGACCTTGAGCAAGTGTATCTTGAAGATAATTTAAAACATCATCCCAACTTTCTGTAATAAATGTTCTTTGTGTAGTACTATTTGCATCTGGAAGTAAACCAGCAGCTGTCCATGAAAGAGGCCAATCATCATGAGGACATGATGTACCAGCTATATCACTCATAGTAAAGAATATTCCGCCATTAAATTTTATTATATTACCATTTGCATCAACACATTGTCCTGGTTGAGGTGCAACACCAGTTAATGAATGCACAATAGAATTTATTGGTAAATGTGTAAATCCATTTGCTGGATCAGTATAAAAGTTTAAAGCTTGAGATGAATTTGAAAATGTACCTATATTTGTATATCCATCACAACTATTAAATCCAGGACTTCCTGTTTGAATACATGAATAATTATATGTACAGGAACCATCATCACAAGTAGCAGCAGAATTAAAATTGTTTGCATTTGGATCCATACATCCATCTACACATGCTGTACAACAGCTATCCCAACCTACATCATTTTGATACAAAGGAGATGATGGTGGATTACAATTACAATCTGCTGTTGCAGTAGGATCATAATTAGTTGCAGAAGAATCAGTACAACCAGAGAATAAACATGAATTATCACTATGTGTAGCAGAAGAATTATAATTACAAGCAGTAGCATCCATACAACCATAAATTCTTGATTGTGGTTGATCAATAAAGAAAGATGCAGCTTCTGTACATGGATTAGTAGCACTATCTGTAACAAAAACATTATATACACCTCCACATATACCTGTTATATTTTGTGTAGTTGCTGTATATCCACTTGGTCCAGTCCATTGGAATGTATATGGTGGCGTTCCTCCTGCTACTATAATATTTATAAAACCATCATTTTGACATACAGGAGGAGTGTCATTATTTTCTGTAGCATCACCTATACTTCCTGTTGTTATAGTAAAAGATTCACAAAACTTACATGATCCATCATCTACAGTTGCGTTTGGATTATAATTATCTGCATTAGGATCAGTACAACCTTTTAATAAATTACCAGAAGATGTTGTTTCAGCTGGTTCTTCACATGCTTGAAAAGGTGTTACATCACATGCAGTAAATTTACATTTATCTGTTATGGTCATAGAAACCTTTTGAGATTTACATCCACCTGTAGTAGTTAAACATGTACATAAATCTAATATGTGTCTTGTGTTAACTGATGCATTATTTACACACCATCTTAAAAATCCATTTTCATTTGTTTCTCCAACAACGCCACCATTTATTGTTATTGGATGACAACTAATAGGATTACCATTTTGGTCTTTTACAACAAATAGAAAACATTCTGAGTCATTACAATTTTCTAAATCTACAAATGCATCTAAATCATTTTGAAAAGTTTCAGCTTGAAATACTCCTTCAAATACATTTGTTCCCCATCCATGTTGATCTAATGCACCATATCCTTGAGCAAAATATGGATTAGATGTTTGAATTGGTGTTAATGGTCCTAATGTATTAAATGGTGCTGTAGTTAATGTACCATCAGCTGGAGTTTTATCACCTGATGTAATAGCTCCTAATACATGTAATGGTAAAGGATGATGTGCTGGTCCAGGATTAGATGGTGCAGATGGATACATATAAAAATCAGATTTTCTATCTGCCATTCCAGCCATCCAAATATTTCTTGTTTGAATGAATTGTGTATGATCTGCTGCCCAACAAGGAGTTACAGTTCCTGATCCATCTGTAGCATTATTCCAAGTTGCTGGATCACCTTTACCATGATATGGTTGATGATGAGTGGTTGAAGTAGCTTCATCTAAAAATGTTACAACTAATAAGTTTTGTTTGCTTGCAATAGGAGGCATACCTATTGAAGTAACACCAGCAAAAACTCCACCACTAGTATCAGTTCCTCCGTTACCTCCTTGAGCTACAGGTAATACTGATGCTGTTACATCAACACCTGCCGGTCCACCATTATGCATAATTACACCATTACTTTGAGCCCATTTTAATATAGCCCAAAATTTATTAGTATTATTTACAGACCATGGAAATACTGAATCTGCAGCACTATTACAATCGTTAGTACCAAAGTTTCTGTTAGGATTTGCATCAACATTTACAGGTGTTCCTGTTACAGCACTGTTTGATGCACATGGAACACCATTTACATCTATAGTAGCATTACCACCACAACTTCCTGAATTTTGAAACATACCAGTCATTGATGATGTAGCCCAATCAAGCCATCTTTCTCCAAATACTGTTGTATGATAATCTTTTACACTTGCACTTATGCCGCCATTACATGAATCAGGATCTCCTGGTTGATTTGCTTCAGCTTTTACTACTTCAATCCAATCTTTAGCTGCATTATAAGCAGCTTGTACTTGTGTTAAACCTAATGATGTTGCATCATAATAAAAATAAACTTCTATATCACCTTGTGCCATACCACAAGCTGCATCAACCCATCCAGGTCTATTAGCATCATCTTTAGCACCAGTTGCTGGAGGATCATATTTTGTTACTACAGTTTTTATAGAATCATATTGTGTAACTTTAGAATCTTGAAAATCACAAAGGTATTTATCTTTTATATAAGAAGGAAGATTGGAACCACAACAAGTACCTACACCATATCTTTCATATCTATATTTTTTAAATATCTCATCAGCAAATCCACGTTCAGTCTGGATTTTTTGTATAGTAGTATCTTTTTTATTACAATTTGATTCCATCCTTATTTTTTAACTAATCCTGCTTCTAATGCTGCTTCATAAGCTTTTTCACAGGTTTTGCAAACAATTTTTCCATCAGATGCAGTTGTTTGTTGACATCCGCATCCTATTGCTCGTTTACAATGTGTACAATTTGCTGCCATATTTATTTGGTTTATTGGTTAACATGTTGGACAAGTTATTTTATCTAATTTCTTTTTTGCAAAATTAAATAACTCTAAGCCTGCCTGGGGATTAGCTGCATATTCTACTTTAGCTTTTGCAGCATCTATATATACTTTTATATCACTTAATTGATCAAGTAATTTTTTTCTATCATATGATGGCTCACAAGGAGTTATATCAAGTAAACACATTTTATCATAGTATTGATTCATTATGTTTGTGATTCTTAAATGATTATACTCTACATAAGCTTTGTCATGAGGACTAACTTGATACCTTATAATATATAATCCATCTGGTATAATAACTCTTGTATTATTACAGTTTTTTGTTTGTACATTTAATGCACAAGCATTAATTGTTAGATCAAATCCTTCTGTTACTTTAATAAGTGCAGGTCTATTAAATCCTGGAACTGTAACTAATAATTCAGGACAATCTATTTTTATATTTTTTGCATATGTACTAGTATCTTTAATACTGAGTACTTCAGGATTTGATACAGGTAAAACTTCTAAGCTTAATATGTGTTTAGCTGCCATAATTTTATTTTAGTCTTAAATACAAAGAGTATCTATTAATAATATACAAAATTAATTAATAAAAAGAAAAAAAAAAGAGCAGGAATATTTCACCTGCCCTTTTTAATAAATACTAACTAAATATTAATTATACAGCATACTCAGTGTATGTTACACCACTTGCAGCAGCTATAGAACCCATTAAGTGTTCCATTTTTGCAATATTTGGATGAGGATCTGCTCCACTTAAACAAGGAACAAATATTTTATATAAATATTGATCATTATCAAATACTCCAGTTGGATTGTTAAATCTAGGCACTGTATGTTGTATGTAATAAACTTTGTAGAATGCACTTCTATCAACTAAAGCAGCACCACATTTAAGTAATTCATCTCCGTGTTGAATTTCTCTAATTCTAGCAGAATCTTTATTACCTTGATTCCAACCACCATCTTGTCTGTATCTACCATCAAGAATAAGATATTCAATAACTTGTTCTCCTGTAGTTTCTTTCTTAACAGCAATTGCAAATGCTTCCTTTTCACCAAAGTTAGAAACAGCTACACCAGATACAGCAGCAGTCATACATGTGTTTGTACATGCATTACCATCATCATCTACTGGAGATGCAGAAACTCTTAATGGAGCAACTCCATAATGATCTCTTGTATCATAAGAACAGTTGTCAAAGAAAGTTGCAGTATAGTCAATAACTAACTTTAACTTGTTATTACCAGAACCACCAGCTACAGCTGAAGCAGTCATAAATGGATTTAATAAAGGATCTTTATTAATTCTATCTACCCATGCAGTTACAACAGTTGCACCAGGAACATCAGTACCACTTGCACAACACTCTCTGTAATCTAAAACAGCATAAGAAAATCTGTTTAAGAAACGTAATGCTTCATCACCTTTAATATCAAGTCTTAATTGATTTTGATCAGCTGTAGATCCATCACATTTGAAACATCCATCAGGAATTTCAATTTCAATGTATTCAGCAGCTGTAGTAACACAAGGTGCACTCCAAAGAGCTCTTACATAATTTTTTTTAATAACTTTTGTTTTGATTGACTCAGCATAACCACCTCTTGCAGGGTTATTACCAAGTGTGTCTGTTTGGTTATAGTTACCAAGAACTAACATAAATTCAGCAGGTATAGCTGCTGCTGATGCAGATGTTGGGAAAACTACTGTTTGGTAGGTCCCAGCATTAACTAAACCAAGTTCTGCTGCGCCAAGGGCTGTAGTAGCTTGATCTTTCAGGTCTTCTATACCTGTAGCTAACATACCTTTAACGTAAGCATGATTAAAATACGCCATTTTTATAATGCCTCCTACTTTACTCAGAGGGCTTTTTTTATAACAAAAAGAATGGGTTTGTTAAATCCAAGATAAAAGTACCCAAACCTAAACTCTTATCCCTTCTATATTAATATACTTAATATTTTTTCTTTTTACTAACTTTTTTCTTCTTTTTTGTGCTACCGCCTTTTTTATATACTGACTTAGCCATTACTTTTGCTGTTTTAGGTTTCTTTGCTTTCATAATTAATTATTTTTTTCTGCTGATTGTGATCCTCTTATATAATTGTTTGCATCATTAATATCACCTGCAACAATTGTACAAGCTTCATCAATAATTAATTCAACTATATCATCTTTAAATTCAGGCTCTACATCTGCTGCAGAGATTACATTTAAATATGGATCAGAACAACCTGCTATTTGTATATTTCTAGGTTTTCTATAAAAAGTTATTCTAGGATTTACAATATCAAATTCTCTTTTGTATATCCTTATTGTATTATTTGCTAATGTGCAAAATGTTTCACCCCATTCAAAATCAGGTCTTTTTAAAGGATCACGCATTATTACATCAACATTAGCTTCTTCAGCTAAATAAACTGTCATTGATCTAGGATCTTTTTTACAGCATTCTGTTGTTGCGTCTGTGTCAACCCTTTTAAATTCTAAATAATTATTTGGAAAATTAGTTCCTAGAAGATAATCATCTTGTATTGAACCAGTTACAGGTTGCGTAGTAAGAAGGATCTGAAGATCATCAATACGTCTTTTAGATGCTTCATCTCCTTCTCTATATGCATTTGTACCATGAAGTTGTTTTCTACACCATTCAATTTGAGCTTTATTAAAAGATTCAACAATTTGCCAACATTCTATATTATCATAGTCATTACTTGCAAGCTTGTTAAGCCTTTGTCTAAATTTTATTTGTAGTGTAGTAATATTCATTTTTTATGTAGCTAATACTAATTCAACTTGTTTTTTAATATCCATTAACATTTCATCATTAACAGGATTCTTTAAAAATTCTACAACTCCAGGTCTAGTAGTAGCTATTTTACTACTTGTCTTTTTATGATGTATATAACCATCAGATCTTGTAGTTAAAATATTTAAAGCTAAAGCATCTTTAACCATAGAGTTAATTCTTAAATCTTCCATATCCATTCTAGATGCATCAATAAAGTTTTTAGCTGCTAAATTAACATCTGATTCTCTTCCATCTCCATTAATATAAGAATCTGCTTCTTCATATAATATATCTAATGGAGTTGATTCAGTAAACTGAGAACTATTATAAGTAAACAATTTTATCATATGCATAAGTTTATTTTTATCTTCATCATATAAATCACTTAAAATACCAAGAGCTTTATTTCTAATTTTAGCATCTTTAGTTCTTGTTCCTGCAGTTTCTTTTACTTTATCTAAATAAAATTTATATTTACCAATTCTTTTTGCAGTTTCTAAATTTGGAGCAACTAAAGAAAATCCACCTGCTTCAATAGCTAAAAGTTTTATTCTATCATATGGATCAACTTTAGGATCAATAAATACAGGATCATTACCTACTTTAATTGTTATTTTATTCCAAAAAGCTTTGTTATCAGGTCTAACTACTTGAACTTTACTCCAGAATTCTGGATCATTTTCACTAATAACATTAGCTGCTAATTCTTTTTCTAATTCTACAACGTGCTTTCTTATTTGTTTTACTTTTGCAGCTTTTTCATCTGCTGGTAGTGTTTTTATTTCTGGTGCAAATTCATTAAGACCAGTTACATATCTTAGTATTCCATTTCTTTCTAGACATATAATACTTTCACTATGAAAAGCTCCTTCATACAATGTCATATTATATTTTTCTAATCCCATATTTTCTATATCAGGATTAAAAAATGGTCTAATAGCAATTGTGCTGTCTTTAACAGCGTTAGTTTTTTCTGTAATAGTTACATTTTCCATTTTAATAGTTTTAATCAGTTTTTAATTTTGGTTTAAAAGAAATAGGGAGGAGCACTTGGCTCCCCCTCATTTCATAATATATATTGATTAGAATGATCCTCCAGTTACTGGGTTTCTCATAACAATCTTTAATACCTTAGTTGGGTCTTTTACCCAAACAGAAGGCATGGTTTGTGTCATCATTACACGATAACCATTGAAGTGTCCTGAAGAAGCAAATCCTTGAGTTCTTCCCATGTAGTCCATAGTACCATTTTGGTAGAACCACTTAAGAGCATTATCCCAAGAAAGCTTTAATAAGAAGATGTTGTCATTTCCTTCATCAGTTACATCAAAGATGATGAAGCTGTAAGAAGATAATGGACGACCATCTACTAATGGATTTTCAATGTCATTAGTATTTAAGTTATCAAATGCTGGATTCAATACAAATTTAACATTAGCTAAGAAAGGAATGATAAAGCTAGTGTATGCATATCCATACCCTAAATCCATACCAGATCCAGTAATAGCACCAATGTTATCTAAGTTTGTAACAGCACCTAAACCTGCTGAAGTTCCATTAGCTTCAACTCTAATAGCTTCATTTACTAATTGCATACCTCCAATTCCAGTTTGAACAACTAATTGTCTCTTTGGATCTGGACCATCAAATTCTACTTTACCAGCATAGAAGTTATATAGTTCATTTTTGAACATATCTAAGCTAAATGCAGATTTGTTGTATACACGTTTGAAAGAGTTATCTAACTGCTTCCAAAGACCAACAGAAAGTCTGATGTCATCTGGACCGTCTTGTCTAACTCTACCACCATGACCCCACATTAAATAACATTCAATGTCATTAGCAATTTTAGTAAGGTGTGCTGCTTCAAGAGACGTTAAGAACGTTCTAGAAAGAGAACCATTATCAAATGCTTTTTTAATGTAATCTTTACCCATTGCTCCTGCAATTGACTCAATAGAATCTAAAGAAGGATCTAGGTTTTTGTCAAAGTTTCTCCAAATTTCAGTTACAGGTACAGTACCATCAGCATTCATACCACCTTTGATCATAAGATCAGCACGTGATGAAACTGAATAATGTACGTGTGCTTCAGCTCCTCCAACAAAGTTGTAGAATTCTCTGAATCCTGCTCCTGTTTGAATATCAGAGAATCTTTCTCCGTATTCACCCCTTGCAGAACCTTTTCTGAAGAATTTAGTACCAGCAGCAAAGTATTTTGTTTCAATACCTGTGCCAGTAGCGTTATTAACTAAAGTACAAGTATAAACCCATCCATCTCCTACAGGGACAATGTCATCTGCAGTAATGTAAAGTTCAAGACCATTGTACTTATCATAAGTAATGATGTCCCCATGACCAAACTCTCTTTTAGAAAGTCTGATTTTGAAAGGTTCACCATCTTTCCCGTCTCCATCAGTTAATCCACTTATGCCCATTGACATAGGAAGAGACTGAGAAACAGGTGTTTGCCATTTGTACTCACCTCTAGCATTGTCCACCATAATTGTGTTCTTACCACCAAACGATGCCATTTGATACAAAGGCATTTCTACCTTTTGCGTCATAGCCCACAGTTCCACTGGACCCATGTCCATTGGCTCTGCATCACCAAGCATTTGTGTTAAGTGATATGAATCAATATGAGAACTAGCCTGGTAAGACGTGTCTCTTAGAAAGAGACCATTGTTTAAAACCGGTGTTGCCATTTTTTCACTTTTTAAAATTAATAATTATTGTTGTTGTCTATGTTAAAATCTTTTAAATATATTAGAACTTCTTGGAAGAGTACGTCTGTTAGAACTTGGCTTTTCATTTGAAGTTACTCCACCGCTAGAATGTTTTTTAGTTGACTGAGCAGTTTTTAATTTTCTAACTGTTTGTTCAACTGCTTTATTTGTTCCTTTAGACATAAGTTGATCTTTATATCCTTTTGGATCAGCTAAAAGCCATAATGCTTCTGTAACTAAATTATAGTTTGGTTCTACAAATTGATACTTTTCTAATAAGTGACCTAATAAGTTTGTTTGTGAGCCATTAATAGATGGGTAAGCTGGATTAACTAATCCGTTATATAAAAGAGCTTGAGTCTTTTTATTAACTTTCATATCACCTACTTTACCATCTTTAAGTGTATCATACACATTGGCCATATAATTTTCTGATGCTTTTTGTTGTTGAGCTTTCATTTGTTCTTGTTGTTGTAATTTTCTTGCTACAACTTGCTCTTGCATTTTATCTAATTTTGGTTTAAACTTGCTTGCTTGTTTTTCAAGTTTACCAAGATCTTTCCAAATTTCTATTTCTTCTTGAATATCTTCTGCACTTCCATATCCTGTAGCTGTTAAATATTCTCTAACAATATGAGCTTGACCATCTTCATTATCTAATGAAAGTTCACGCACTTGTTCTACTTGAGCTAATGCACCAAATAATCCTTTAAGATCTGTGCCACCGTCAGCTACATATTTTGCAGCAACTTGTAATTCTTGTGGTAAACTATTAAAAAATTGTTTTGGTGTTTCTTTTCTAACTTTATTAGCTCTATCATCCATATTAGCTTGGATAAGCTCTTTCCAATCTTTTGCAGTATAATCATCTAAATTTTTATCATCATCAAAAGGAATAATTTGTTCATCTTCAATCATTTTTTTGAAGACATCAGTCATATCACTCATTCTCCTTCTACCTGATGTTGTAGATTTTTCATCTTCTTTTTCAGCTAAATCTAAACCTTCATTAAGTATTTCATCTACCTCATCTTTAGAAACTTTTTCTTCTGTAGTAGTTTCTTTTACTTCAGTCTTAACTTCTTCTTGTTTAGCTTCAACTTTAATTTCTTCTTTTGTATCTTCTTTTATTTCTTCAGCTTTAGGTTCTTCTTTACCATCTAAAAATGATAAATCAACTTTTTCTGGTTTTGAAAATACATTAGGTTTTTTTGTTTCTGGAGTAACAACAGAATCTGCTCCTGGAGCACCGTTAAAGATCTCATCCAAGTTTACATCTACTTCTTTTACTGTTGTCGTTTCTTGCATTTTTTCTGACATAATTATATGGTTTTATTATTATTTACTGGTTATTACATATATAATATACAAAAGTTTTATACCATAAACCATTTAAATTTAAAAAAAAAGAAAGATTTTTTGTAGTATATAGCTAAGTATACTATTTCTTATCTTTTTTAGATGGTTTGGTAGTTTTTTCTACATCATATTTGTTTTTATTTTCACGTGCAATTGCTAAATTCTTTTCAGCTATTTGTCTTTGAGTAGCAAGTTTTTCTCTTTCAATTTGTAATTTAGATTTTTCAAAAGTATTTTTTGTAGTTGCTTGCTCACGTTTGAAGTTCATTTGTTCTCTATACTCATCTCTTTTACGTATATCTTCCATTGCATCTTGGAAATCACTCTGTTGATTTTGATTTATATCTTGCATAGATCCATAACCAGCAGCTCTAATTTCTGCAACAGTAATATCTTTTTGTCTATCTTTATCATCTTGTTGTGCTTGGAACTGTCTTTGTGCTTCAGCTTCTTGTGCTGCAGCTTGTTGCTGTTGTTCAGCCATTTGTTGCTGTTGTTGCATTTGCTGCTGTTGTTGAGTTTGTTGTTTAGTCTCAGCATCTTTAAGCACATCTGTAACTTCTGCTATACTTGTTGCTTTAATAACATTACCAAGATCATATATAGATGCACCAGTAGTATTATTAGTTAAAGCCATTTGTTTTAATTGATCAAGTATTTGTCTATGATTTGTTTTTGTAGTACAAAATACATTAAAATCTCTAAGTAAAAGTTTAGTACCATTAATTTGAAAATTAACTTTTTCTGCCTCAGAAGTAATATAACTTAATCTAACAGAAGGATTAGTACTATGATAATATTGAGATAAATCAGTTCTCATTTGATGTACACGTGGCATTAAGTGATCAGAATGCTGTGTAAAATACATTTCTGTTTGAGAATATGATTGATTCATTGCTTGAGTAACACCTGTTGCTGTTTGTTGTGCAATTGGAGTTCCCATTCTTTGAGGATTAATACCTATTGATTCAAATGCTTGACCTTTAAAATGATTAGCTAATTGAATTCTTGACATCAATCTATTTGTTTGTTCTAAGTTTAATGTTTGATAATGATTAAAATTAGTAGCATTTTCTGTATTAGTAATAGAAGTATCTAATGGCATCATACCAAAATCTTTCATTGCTACATAAGCTTTTGCTAAATTATTCTTACCCCAATCTTCACCCATTGAGTGTCGTGGTAAAGCATTTTGATCAAACATAATAACAGTACCTAATTCATCTACTAGTATATCTGCTATTTGATTATTAACCATATTATAACCTATTTGATATGGTTTCATTAAATCAACAAGTGATGTAGATCTTGTATTTCTATCAGAAAATACTCTTCCTTCTATTGGTAGTTTACATCCATATAAAGAATTATCACCTTTGAATTGATATTCTATTCTTCCTGGCTTTTGTTTATTAATACCTAAATATATTGGAGATTCATCTGATGTATCATTTCTCCATGATGTAGGTCCATTAGGTCCAATTTTAATACCACCCCATACTTCATTAATCCAAAAATAATCAATATGCTCACCTTGAATTAAATTTTCTTTTGTTTTTTGTTTAAATAATTTAGTATTATATACAGGTTTATCTGTAACTTTATATGTTTCATCAACTATTTCTTGCATTAAAGCACCATCTTCTGTAATTCTAGTTAAATGACCAACTTTTCTTTGTGTCTTCCAATAACATGTTGTAACACGCATCATGTTATAATCACCCCATGTCATTATATCATCACCTTCTGATAATATAGCTTGTACAACATCACCTCCATATTGACTGGCATTCATGTCACTATTACTAACTAATTTTCTATATGCTAAACCTGGTCTTTGTGTATTCCATTCATGAGATCTAGTAGCATCATAATAAGAACCATCATTTTGCATACCATTATCTAAATAAATTGCATTAGCAGCTGGATAAATACGTTCTAATGATGTAAGTTGATCTTCAGTCATTAAATATCCATATACATCAATAACATCAGCTACACTCATCATATCACATTTACCTGCAAAATTAGAATCAGATATATATCTTGAGTCAGGAGATTTTTGATAAAATGTTAATGCTGGATTCCATAATTCTACATCATAGTCATCTTCCATCATACGGAAATGCCAAAATTCTCTATCACAAATAAGCATATCTTTAAATGCTCTTTCTTCAAGTTCTTGCATTTTAAATCTTTCTTCATCAACATTTAATTGATGATGTGCCCATTCTTCTATTAAACTTCTATAATCTTTAGAAAAGAAATCTTGTATTTCTGGTAATGTTTTTAATTTTTCTGGTGCAATATTTTGTTGAAACTCTTCTGATTCAGGATTAGCTCCTTGTTGAACCATTTTCATAATTAACTGATTTCTTGCATCAGTTAATAGTGATTCTTCTATTTGTATTCTTTTTTGTTCTAACATCTCATTATAAGACGTATCATCAACAGCTCTAAACTGAACTTTAGAATATCTTTTTGAAAACTCACCAACAAGAACATTAATTACATTAGGTATTATAGGATAAAATTTTAACTCTAATGCTGTTTGATCTTCTTTAGTTAATATATTAATAAGATCTGTATAGTCATTATCATCTTCAATAATATAATCTGTTTTATCAATTATACCTTTTGCAAGTTTATAATTTTTTAATATTTTTCTTGCATTATCTCTAAGATAATCAAGACCTCTTTTTTCTAACCAATCTAGATTCCACGCAGCCCACTTATCATCTTTTTCTTTAGCAGGTAAAAATTGTAGTGGTTGTGTTAATGATACTGAAGCATGTCTTCCATCTGCTTTAGCACCATTTTTTAGTTGCATTGCGCTTAATACTTTCATAATTTAGTTTTCTTCATTTGAATTATAAACCACATCATCATAATCATATACATAAATATATTGAATATGGGAATATGGAGAATCCCAATCTATTGTTGTTGTAGTTACCCAATCATACATTACTTAATATTTTTAAAAGGATTTCTTCTTTTTTTAAGTATGTTATTATTTTTTTTCCTTCCTATATTACTAAAAGGTCTCATAGATAATTTATACAAATTTTGTGAATTATCCAAAGATTCTAGTGATTTATCTCTCTCTTTACGTTTAACATACCCTCTATTTGCTTGTTGCATCTTTGCAAATGCTACTAATGCAGCAAATGATACAAGTCTATCTACGTTTAATCCTGGATAGTATTGTAACATTTCTGTTATTAACATTTTATCTGGTATTCTTTCTACACCAAACTTTACATTTAATACCTCACCATTATCATCAAGTTCTTCATCTATTGATTCTCTTATAAATTCTATAGCATATGATATAAGATGACTTTTAAATAAAGTACCTGTATTTTTCCAACCATATTCTTGAAATACATTACTATTAGATCCAAGATCTTTAAGAAATACCATTTGTGATTTTGGTACTAAATATTTTTGTTTTCTTTTTGAAATCATATATTGAATAAATAATGATATATTATTTTCTACAATAGTCCATGCATTATACCATTCAATAATTCTTTCTAGTTGTTCATGTGTTTTACTTATGTCATCATATCTACCACACCATGTTGCAACTATTTTATCTCCTTCTATAAAAGTTTCTAATCCTTCTGGTGTTTCTTTTGTTACTTCTACAGGATTTTTATATACAATAATACTACATAAAGAATCTGATGTAGTTGTTTTACCTTCTGACACAGGGTCAATAGATGCGTAATAAGTTCCAAAATCTGGATTTTTTATAGGTCTTTCCCACACAGTAAGAACACCACCTTTATCTTCTCTTTTTTTATTTACAGGAAATTCAGATATAGGTGCTCTATTTGATTTAATAGGTTTAATTCCTTTCTCATCTCTTTCTAATTCAATAAACTCATAAGAATATTCTTTACGTTCTATTCTTTGTAACTGTTTAGTAAGAAAACTTTGAGGAAATATAGAAGCTTTTCTATATGCAAATGCTTCTCCAATGTTTGTAGGTTTTTGAGATATACGTAATTGATACTGTTCAGGATCTAACTCATCTTTCCATTCTTGTCTTTCTGTTGAAATAGCTTTTAAAGATGCCTCAATTAAAGAGTTGCCATATTTATCTATAAAAGGAGGCATAGACCATTGTTCTGGTATAAATAACCCAGCAATACCTATGGTACCTTTATCATCAATAAGATCTGTTTTTACACCTAAAATACCATTGGCTTCAGGTTGCATTATCATTTTCTTTAATGGTTCACATTGATCAAGATCACCCACTGAACCTGCAGCAATAAATTGTCCAGTTGTTATCATACCAGATGTCATAGCTGGTCTAATATACTCATACGTTTGATCCATCTTTGGTGCAATACCAGCCTCCTCATGAAAGAAGTAAGTACAAGGTCCACCTACACCTGTTGTTGCATTCTTTTCAAAAGATGCACCTTGTATTTTAGATCTAAGACCTCTTTGAGTTTTTCTGTTATTAACTCTTACTTCAATTTTTTGTTCCCATAAAAGAACTTTATCTGGATTGTTTGGTCTATACCATGCAGTATGTTGATTAAGAAATGTTGCATATTCATCTAAAAATTTCCATGAACCTTTATCATTAATATAATCTTTTAATGATGCACCTATTTTACATATTGATCCTTCTTCAAACCAATATTGATTAACAATTTTTGCCATATGAAAATAAGAAGAAGCAATCTGACGTTTTTTAAGAATAGCTACATGTTTATAATTAATTTCAGCCATAATTTCATATAAAGCCATATGATACTGAGCATCTCTTACTTTAGCAAATCCATATTTTTTTTCTTCTTTATCAAAAATAGGTAAAAAGTTTAACCACATATAATAGTCACGTGTAATATACCATGTATCATTTTTACTATGATATATTACACCTTCTCTACATTTATTTTTTTGGTCATTCCAGTATTGTATAAAATCTTTAGATCTAAATGGTTTATCACAATAAAAACCATTTTTATTAAAATTAACTGCTTGTTCATTAAATAATAATGCAGTTTTATCAAAATTATATTTACCTGGTTCTTTAAAAATAGAATCAATAAAAGATCTAAAATCCTCTATTGATTCAAATTTTGTTTCAGACCATTTATTGTCCTTGTATGTAGGTATAACCTTATACATCAACTACTTTAGCAACAATATCTTGCTGATTAAATAATAAACATTCTTTACCTTCTGATTCAATACTCATTGGAGTACCAAATTCACTTATTCTAACATTGTCTCCTTCTTTCATTGTTTTTACATCTTCACCAACTGACATTACTGTTCCTGTCATTGGATCTTCTTGTACTGAATCAGGAATATAAATTCCAGTGTTACCATAAGTTTCTTTTTTTTCATGTAACTTAATTAATACTTTGTTACCTAATGGAATAATTTTTTGCATTTTTTTTTATTTTTGGTTATTACATTTGATCATAAGCCAAGCCTTGTCCTCCACGTACTTGACTTTTTTGTTCATCTTTCATATCATTATATGCCCCTTTAAATGATTGTCTTATTTGTTCAAATTTAGCAGCAGTATTTACTAATGATGTTAGGTTGCCATCTCTACCGTGTTCAATAGATGTAGTTTCCATATATCTTGCTAATCTATCAAGCATTGTTTTAATTCCTTTATATGCTCTATATGTTGGTGTTTGATATAAATCTTCACAAAACCTAACAGCATTTCTAATAGATTCATCTTCAGAAGATTCTTCTAAACCTATTTCATCTACAATTAATTCTTCTTTTTCATGTTCTGGCATATTAAAAAATGGATTCATATCTGGATCAGGACAAGTCATATAAAAAATATATAAATAAACTTGCATATAAGTATCTGGATATTTATCCATAATATTTTTTAATGTTTTTAAAGAATAACAATGTTCTGATGGTATTACTTTACCGTTTTGTACATCAAATAATTTAGCTAACATAATGGGTTGTCTTTTATCCACATTATTAGACTTCTTACTTCATCTTTTAAATATGGTAGGTTATACATTTTTATTTCTTTTATAATAGGTTCTCCATTAGAATCATACTTATTTATTGGATAACCATTTTTATCATCTTTTTCTTTTTCAAAAGATACATGTTGTATTGTTAATTTACCAGGTTTTAATTTTGGATTATGCTTAAGGATAATATACATATATAAACTTAATTGTATATTATAATGATTTAAATTACAATCATCAAGATGAGTTAAAGGTTTAAACATTTTAGATGTTATACCTTCCCAGTTTACAAAACCTTTTTCTTTTATTTCTTTATTTGTTTTATAATCTGTAATGTTTACTTTTCCGTTAACTATTTCTACTAAATCTGCTTGACCACAAATACATGCAGATTTTAGATAAGCAAAATGTTCTGGATAAACACCAGGTTCTAATTTTTGATTAGGGGCTATTTTAACACCATTAGAATCAACTATTGGTTTTATAATAGGTATTTCTACACCTTCACGTTCTATAGTCTTAAAATCAAGCATATCTGATTCTCTCTGATTATGATACCAATTACCTAAATCAATAGCTCTTTGACTTTCTTTTTCCCAAATATTTATAACTTCTTTAGGTTTAAGACCATACCATTTTGAACGTTTATTCTTACAAGATTTTTTTGCAACAGCTTCTTTATCAAACTTAGGTTTAAACTTAGCAATAAAAGAAGTAACACTTGTCCAGTTTATTTTATCTTTTTCTAAATTTTCATCTAAACTTTGATATATATGCCCATCTTCTTTAAAAACTACTGCCATAATTATTTCTTTTTACTCATTATTTCATTTAATGCTTTTTCATCTTGATCTGACATTATAGCATCCCATTTACCACTTGGACATGAAGAAGATAATGCTCTTGTTTTAAAAGCAAGACTACATCCACAATTTGCACAACAAGGTTGAGTACCTGAAGCAGCACAGTGACTACCTTTTATATCTAGATAATCACATTCTTTACATATGCTATATCTATCTCCTGCAATAATTTCTACATAGTCTTTTTTCCAAATATTATTTTTAACACCTTCATATACTTGATCTAAATGTTTTATTGCTCCTAATAATTTACCTAGTTTCATTTTTCCAATTTTTTTTATTATCTATTTCTATATTTATACGGTCTAATGTTTTTTCCATTTTAATAAGTTTTTCTTTTACTGGTAAATGTTTACCATATCCAGAATATGTAGTTTTTTCCATATTACCTAACATATCTTTATGTCTTTTTATAGATCTTTCTAATCTATTTTTTCTTATTATAAAAGTACCTAAATTTGGTAAAAGAACTCTAGTATTATTTAATTCTTCTAGTTCATGTCTTACTTTGTTATAAAAGAATCTAACAAATTCCTCTACCAAATTTTCATGTACTTCACATTCTTTTGCAATATCCTTATAAAATGTTTTATAAGTTTTAGGTTTTATGTTATTCTTCAACACTAAGAATTTTAAAATCTAATAAAATAGTACCATCAACTTGCAACTGAATATTTTCTGATAATAGGATTTTTTTATTGTCTTTTTTAATCAAGCCTTTACTTTTTGCTTTTTGAATAGCATTTCTGCATGATTGAGCACTTTTAAAAATTTGTTTTTCAGATATTACTTTACAAAATTTATTTAATTCTGTAGTTTTAAGTTTTGCTAATTCACATAAACAATCTAAATCAGCTTTACTTATTTGAATATCATTTAAAAAACAATAAGTAACTATTTGATATTTTATAATATCATCTTTAGAAACTCTAATCCTTTTATCTACTTTTTTTACGACAGCCATGTTTTAACAATATCATTGCTGTTAAGTAAAGTATAAGTGAAACTGTTACTCCAAGTATCTCTTGCTTTTCTCATGACTTTCATGAAAAATCTCCAATCATCATTGTCTGCAATAACCTGACAACCAGCAGACCACTTATCTACTTGTGTTGATTTTTTACCAGCATATTTAGTTGCTCTATGAATATTTATACCAAACAAACCTGTATCTAAGTTTTCTGTATTTAGATTATATACATCATCTCTGTTGTTATCTCTATATACAGTAACAGGTTTACATTGACCTAAAGCTTCATATCTACCTTGGTGTTTTCTAATTTTATGAGATCCTCTATACTGCCCTTCTTTTAGTATTGCAGTACCTTTTGATTTAACTATAGGAGCATCCATGTAATGTGATCCTGGATCAGTAGTACAATCAAATTCATAATATTTCCAAACTCCATTTTCTTTATAAGAAATAGTTATTGTATCATCAAATTTATTTGTAACTTTTCCAGCTGTTTCAGCATTTCTAATACCTACAATATTTACATTGAAATCTCCGTTTTCAAACCATTTATAACCTTTAGATTCTACAGATCTTTTAATATGTTCTCTACTATACTTCATCTGCCACCTTTTTTAAAGTTCTTTTTGCAGGTACTTCATCAGGTGTATCATTAGATTCTTCAGTACTAGCTCCCATTGCTTGTGCTAAAAACATTTGTGCTTGAACTCTTTCAGCTCTAGCTTTTTCTATGTCTCTTAGACATTCTTCATACTCTAATTGTGCTTTTAAATGCACAATGTTTTCTTTGTAGAAGATTGTTAACTCTTCTCTTTTAGCTGCCATTTGTTCTTCAGACAGCTCAACTTTTTCTTTTGCCATTTTTTTATTTTTATGGTTAATATACATTACAAATATACAAAAAAATAAACAATAAAGGTTTACTTTTATAAATTTTTTTAAAAATTAAATAAAATAAGTTTAATTTATTAGTGATAACCGTTTAAAAGATCAAGTAGTTCTTCTATTGCATCATGTCTATGTGAATCTTCTAATACAGTTTTAAATACATGTTTTGAATTTACTAGTTTTGACATATCATGATATGCTGAATAGTTCTTATCTTTTAAATCTATTTGATATGAATCACCACAAAAAATCATTTTAGAGTCTTTACCTAGTCTTCCAATAGCCATTGCTAATTGACTTCTAGTTAAGTTTTGGAACTCATCTACTATTACAATAGAGTTATCAAATGTACGGCCTCTAAAATGCGCCAGAGAGCATAATTCTATAGTTTCATCCTTTTCCATTTTATCTAAAAGTTGAGGTTTGTTATAAACCTTTCTCATATTAGATCTAATTGGTACTAGCCAAGGTTCCATTTTTTCACGTTCAGAACCAGGTAAAAACCCATTATCTTCAGTAGAAACAGTAGGTCTTGTTATAATTATTTTATTGTATTGTCTTTTAAAAAATTGATCTAAAGCTATTTGTACTGCAAGTAATGTTTTACCGCTACCAGCTCTACCTACAATAAAATTATAAGGTGTTTTTAAAATTTCTGCTTTTGCTTTTTTTTGCTCATCAGATAGTGAAATTGAAAATCTGATTGCTCCTTTTGGAGGAGTCTTTGCTTTATTTGCCGTTGGCATATTTAAAGTTTAAAATTATTTATTTGTATTATACTTATCTCTAAGTTTAATACATTTTTCAAAATCATCTCTTTCAGCAAAATAATCTATAAGATTTTGTACATCATCCTTAGTAGGAGTATCTGTAATATCATGCATAAATATAAATGATTCTAATTTTTCTACATTAACAACATCTTCAAGTTTTTTCCCTCCTATAAGAAGGTAATACGAATTAGTAAATGCATGATATATGAACTTTTCTTCATTTTTTAATTGTTCCATTTCTGTCATTTTGCTATATTCTTCGTAACTAAAACTCATCTTATTAATGTTTTTGGTTGCAAAGTTATAAACTTTTTTATATAACTTGCAAGTGATTATAAAATTATTTTATTGGTTCCTTAATATTGATCTAAATTGTGATTGTGTAGGTCCTTTATAAAATGGATGTGGTTTAAATAATGGTAATTGTCCAATACTTGGTCCTATAATATTATCATAGGATTTATTAAATTGTGGGTTTATACCTGTAAATGTTCTTAAATTAGGATTATTACCAACAGTATTAAACATTCCTATATTTTCATTATATTTTAAATTAGGATATTTATTAAGTAATCCACTAGCAGTTGTTGGAACTATATTTCCACTTCCAAATACTTTTGCAGCATTAGGTAATGTTTTATAACCTCTTAGTAAACTACTAGGTACTCCAGTTAACTCAAATGTTCCAAATGCAGTATTTGCTAAACCTGAAGTAATATCACCTTCTTGAAAATTACTAATTGCATTAGGAAATGTATTTACTGCAGCATTAGTACCCCATCCTACATTAGCTAAATCTCCAAATGTTAAAGATCTGCCTGTAACAGGATTAATAGAACTACCTCTAACTGTTGTTGATGGTACACTTCCTCTTGTACCTTTAATTACATTTTTTATTCTGCCTGGTATATTTTTTACTACATTTAAAGGTGTAGACATAACTGTATTATAACCTTTAAAAGGTAAAACTGTACTAGCTGCAATTTCTATTGGTGACCATGCATTAATTGGATTATAATTATAATCTTCTACAGCTCTTTCATATCCACCTGCACCTTGAAAAGCTGGTGCAGTTGAATATAACCACATCATATTAGGTGCTATACCTTTTTTCATCCGTTCTTCATGTTGTTTATATGCTTCTGTATATTCTGCAGCCCGTTGTCTTTCTCCAATAGTTCTATTATCTTGACTTATAAATGTTTGATTTGAACGATTATTATTTAGTTTTTGTATATCATTAAAATTAACTTGATTTGTAACTACTCTTGTATTATCTGGCGGAAGAGTATTAAGATTATTTATATAAGGATTATTTAAATTATTATTATTAAAATCAATATTAATATTTTCATAATTATAATCTTTATCAAAATCAAATCCTTCTGGTACATATGGTAAATTTTGATCATAACCTGAAACCATTGAATTAATTCCGTCTTGAACAGATTTATTATAATTTATATATGCTCTTTCTTTTGATCCTTCTGGAAATTGTTCATTAATATATTTTAATAAGTCTCCTCTATTTTGAAATATATTACTATTTTCTTGAGTTCCATCATATTTTTTTATTTCTTCATCTAAAAATTGCATTACTTCTGTAAATTGAGGAGTAGCTACTTCTTCATATGAATATGGATGATATGGTTTACCTTTATATGTAAACTCAAAATTATTTGCATCTTTATTTGTAAGATTAGAACGAAGATATGGATTTTGTGTATTTTGTGCTGCAGTTAAATTATCTCTAGTTTGACCATAATAATCACCAAAACTCATATTAGCAAATTGTGGAAATAAAAGATTAGCAGATTCTATATCACCATCTTTTAAATATCCTTGATACCTATTAAAATCATCCATTTTAACAAAATTCTCATAACCACCGTAAGGTTCATATAATCTTTTTTGTCTTTCTAATGCTAATGCTATTTCACCAAAGCTTGGCGTTTCAGAGTTATACATTTGTGCTTTTGGTAATGAACCTCCATACTTAACACTCATTGGATCACCAATATCATCACCTATTTCATAATTTTGTGCTACAGTATTATTAATATCTATAATATCTTGATCATTAAAAAACTGAAACATTCTTTCAGTTGGTAAATTAGGATTAGGATTATTTTTAATGTATTGTTTATATTGTTCAAGTATTTCAGGAGTTAAAACATCTGTACCATAATTAAATCCTATAGTTTTATACATATCATATCTTAAAGCTTCTAAATCTGCTTTTCTTTCATATACAGATTTATCATGAGAATTTGCATCATCAGAAACATTCATTTTACTTTGTATATAATTATAATCAGCATCATTTAAATTAAAATCTTTAATATACTTACTTGAACCCATTTGATGACCAAGCTCATGGGCTAATGTTGCTTCTAATTGTGATTTTAATTCAGCAGGAGTTCCTTCAAAACCCATATCTATATTTAAACCTTGAATTTGTCTTGGATCTAATACAACATCTCCTTGTCTTGATCCTGATGTATAAGCTCTACTGCCTGTTTCACCTCTCATTAATTTATTTCTAAGCTCTCTAAATGCTGGAACATCTAGGTGACCATATTGTGATTGTATTATAGCTTGAAATTGATCATCAGTAAATATATTTGGTTCAGCTTCATTTCTTATTTTTCTGCTGTCATAATTTAGATCTGCTTCTGTTCTTTCTTCACCTATTCTTGTATAATAAGGATTTGCAAAAAATACATCTTTATAATTATAATCTATACCTGAATCTTTATACTGATCATTTAAAAAAGTTACTTTATCAAGAATTTTTTTAATTAAATTAGGATCATCATCATAAGCCTCATCTCTGTAAGAATTAGAATCTGCATCATACATTACTTTAGAATTAGCTAAAGCATCTTTTCTCATGTCTATAATTTCATCAACATTCTCATAACCTTGATTAATTAATTTTTGTTTATATAAATCTCCACTTATAGCATTATCATAAAAATCTTTTTGTAATTGTACATCTTCCTTTTTAATTGGATTCATTATTGATTTATATTGCTCTTGAAACTGTGCTTCTTGTGCTGGACTTTGAAGTTGAGGCCAATATATATCTCCTTGTTGTAATCTGTTTTTATATTCTTTTTTAGAAATGCCTTCCATTCCAGGCATATTTTTAATGTATTTGTACTGTTTTACCAAATCTTTATATGTCATATTTGATGTACGTACAAACTCTTGACTATCTTTATCCCATGTGTATCCTGTCGTTGTTTTACCATCAGTAAAAATCTCTGGTTTTAATTCTCTATACCAACTTGTATTATTTGGATCAGCAGCTAATGTACTAGAAAATGCCCCATCATCTAGAATTTCTGAATATGGAACATCTGTTGTAGTAAGATACCTAGCATCACCTAGCGCAGTTTCATATTCTGGATTTAAAATGTAACTACCATCATCTTGTTTGGTATACATTTTTTGATATAATCCATGAAGAAATCTTTTTTTATTTTCTTTTTCTAAAGTTTCTTTATTCCACAATAGAGGATGAACCATATCACCTTCATTATTTATATATGGATTATTAGCAAAGGTTATTTTTTCATCATCACTTAAAGCATTATAAGCATCTGAATCTTCAAACCCTTGTTCAAACCATTGTGGATTATAAACACCTGTTCTAGTTTCTACATTACCATCTTTATTTTTATAATCAAATGTAAACTCTCCTTCTGGCACATTAAGAAATTCTGATGGTATATATTTATATGTTTCAGCCAGATTAACTTCTGTACCTGGTTGAGCTTTAAAAAGTTCACCCCCATCTTTAAAACCACCAAATGGATTTGTACCAATCATAGTATTATCTGCTGGAATTACAGTTTGATTTTGTAATTCTTGAATCATTTTTAAATTAGCTTCTTGTCTTTTTAATTCTTCTTCATTTATATTATTTATCCATGGTTGTAAATACATATTTAAATATCCTTCATTTCTAGCTAATGGTGAACCACCTTTTTCATCATTTCTAATATATTCTGCTAATGCTTTATCAATATTATTAGTCATAATAGCATCAGCAAATTTTGGATATTTACTTAATTTACCAAGATTATATGTATAATCTGCAAGCATAAATTTAGTTCTAGCAGGTAAATTATCATATGCAGTTTCTCCATAATTAGCATCAATAAAAATTTTAGTTTTTCTTAATGCGTTATCTATATCTTCTTTTCTAAATAATTCAGCATCTTCTAATGATAATCCTGATTTATATGTATCAAAAATATCTGCTCCTTTTCTACCAAAACCTATTGTAGCTTCTGATTCATATGTACCATTTGAATTTTGATGATAATATGGGTAAAACTTACCATCTTCATATACTTTATAATATGTTTTGCCATCAGGTTTTAATACTGCTGAATCTTTATTTTTTACATAATCCCAACTTGTTTCTTCTTCTTGTATAAAGTTTTCAAATTGTTCATATTCATCTTTAAAAGTAACTTCTGCATTTCCTTTTTGAGCTTTTTTTATAGTAAATGTTTGACCACCTGTTTTATATTTTATATCATCAGGTGTATCATCTAAAGCATAACCTTCAGTTTGTCCACCATACTCTTTAAATGGATTATAAGATTTACGTTGTAAATCAAATATAGTACCACTATAATTATCTAAATCATATGTATTACCTGTATTTATTAATTGTGGATTTTTTTGTAAGTTGCTATAATAACCTAATGTACCTTTTTGACTTTTTGTTAAACCATCCATAGCATTCCATCCTTGTATATTACTTATACTTGTAGCATTTGGTATTACAATTTTATTAAATCCTGAATTTTGTAAAAAGTTTAATGTTTCATTTTCAAATCTGTAATATGGTTTAGACCCTATTCTAGACATTGGAATTAAACTCTCTAAATTAAGATCAGAATTATCCATAATTCTTCTAGATGTTGGGTAAAGATTTTCACCAGTTTGAGCTAGTCTTGCTAATTCTTGTTGTTGTATATCTAAAGCATTATATTCATCAGCAAATTCATCTAGTCCAAATATTTCATTTTTTCTTTGTTGAATATTATTTATTTTATTATTTATATCATTTAAATTGCTAAAATATTTATCATTTCTTTTTTCAACTTGAGGTTTTATTTTTAATAATTCAGAACGATTTTTATTACTTAAAAAATCAAACATAGGATCTTTATTTATATCTGTCTGTAATTCTTTAAGTATAAATAACCCTGGGTTTTCAGCATCTACAAATCCTCTTACCCATCCCATAGCTAATGGATCTAATATATGTAATCCATCATGATGACTATCTAAATATGGTTTTTTTAATAAATTTGGCATAGAAACAGAATAATTTGTAGGTGTAATTCTAGTTCCTTTAAATTCTGTAAAGCCTCCTGGTAAGTAACTAAATTGTGAAGGTAAAAGATCTGGGTATCTATATAATCCAAAATCTGCTCCATCAGAACTTTCCATACCGGTCCATTTAGATCTAAAACCTTGTGTACCATCTATCATACGAGCATCTAAATTATTTAATAGAGGTTGAAATGCATGATTTGTTACTGCTAAATCTGAAAAACTTTGTTCTTTTAGTTTAGATAAATCTATTTGGTTATTAGATATAAGGCTAGGATTATTTTTTAATGTGTTTTCAATAAACATTGCCTCACCTTTATTAAAATTCTTTAATAAAAATTTATCAAACTGCTTAACAGGTAAAAAAGGTTTTTTAGTAATCATATTATTAAAACCACTAAAAAAGTTATCTGCCAACCTTGTAACAATTTTACCTTTTTGTGCTTTTGCTAATGCTCCTCCTTCTTTTTTATATAAACTTTCAAGTGGATCAAATAAAATTCCTTGCTCATCAAAATATTGACGTTTTTTAAATGGATCTAATAAATTAAATTCTTCTCTTGTTAGATTACGTTCAAGAAGAGGCATGTTAGGATCTTCTACAAATGCTTTATAATCCCAGTCACTAAGTTCAAACTCACGTCCAAGGTAATCACTTATAAAACTTTTACGTGGCATACTACCATCTGTTTTTCTTCTATAAGTTTGAATTCTTGGAAATTTCATAAAAGTTCCTTCAAAAGGAGTATTTAGACTAAATTTTTCTGTTAGAAGTGGTGCTATTTGAGCATTTATATCAAGTACATTCTTTCCACGACCTGGAGTACTTATTCCTGCTATATTTTTTCTTATTGTATTACCTCCAGATGTATTTGCAAATCCTTCATCACCTGATAAAATTAATGATGGACTATTGGTACGACCTAATAAAAAATTATGTTGATTAGCCATTTCACCACGTCCTCTAAAAGTAGCTAAATTTGTAATTGGATCAACATTCATTAAACCAGCATTTACAACATAATCAGCTACAGGAGTATTTATATCTATATATTGGTATGAAGGTTCTTGTACATAACTTACATTTTCTCCATAAGGTTTAGTCTTAAAGCTAAAATTGTTAAATCTATTTTTAGGATTGCTAGTTAATCTTTGAAATGAAGTAGCACCTTGTAATGGAACACCGCTAGCATAAAATCCATATTTACCATATGACCTTAGATTTTTTTCAAACTCATTAGTAAAATTATCTCTAAGTTTGGTAGCATGTCTATTATCCCAATCTATTTCTTGATTTCCAATTACAGGATTCCTTGCATTAAAAATAGGAATTCTAGGATCAGCAAATATCTCATTCATAAAAGAAGAAGGTTTTCCTTTTGTAAGTAACTCTATATAAAACTTAGGATTTATTTCTTTTAAGTCTACAGCCATGTTAGCTGCATCTATAGCAAAATTTTTATCAACATTAAATTGTGAATAATTTTTTGCAAGATCAGCAAAATTACCTACAGGTTGAAAATCAGGTTGATTTATATTTGATATTACAGCCTTTTCATAATCTGTAAGATTTCCAAAATCAATTCCTTTTAAGTTTAGCTCATTAACTCCTATAAGTTGAGGATTAAAATCAAAAGTTTGATTTATTCCTCTAAGATCTAAATTAGGATTATTAGTTCTAATTAATTTAAGTAAATCCGGTCTAATTTTTTTAGGTGTATATTTAAGAGCATTTATACCGTATTTTAATAAACCTGCTTTACCCCCTGGTTGAAGTTTAGGTAAAGATCCCCCGTACTTACCATCATCTGTTAAAGCATCATATGTATCTTTAAGTCCTGAATAGAGAGCTACTAACGAATTACTTTTTTTAAGTCTATCTAAATTCTGTTGATTTTTACTATATATAACGCCTTGATTTTGGTTTGAAGCAACAGATTGATTTATTAAATCTTGCCTTTGTTGAGCTGCATAATCAGCATCTGATATAATTTCTACTGGAGGTGCAGTTTGATTACTATATCCAGAAAATGTATCTGATGCATTTGGTGTAATACCATAATCTATATCACCTCCATAATTTTTATTAGCTATTGCACCTGATCCATCATAAGTATCATATCCGTATAGTGCTCCGTAATTAACATCTGGTCTCTCAGATCCAGTACCAAAAAATCTATCTATAAATGTATCTCCAAAATTTGTTTGATAACCTGACCATTGATTACCACTAGCAACATTTACTTTCATATTAGTTTCATCAGCTAATCTTTGACCAGCATCACTTTTTTTGCATACACCCATATAACATGTAATACCAGAAGCATCATCAAAAGTTTCATTAATTACTTCAGCAAATGTATCTGTAAGACCAGGTGTTTGATCATAACCAAAATGTTTTCTTTCTTGTTCACCATACATTATTGGTCCAACTTTACTTGTACCATGTTGCATTATAATAATATCACCAGTAGGGCTTAAGTTTTTTATATCTTGAAAATATTTATTTGTTGCATCAACAGGACTTATATATTGTTGTTCTTGTTCTTCTAGTTCTGCTAGTTTTATTTCATTTAATATATAGTTTAAATGATCTTTGCTTTCAAATAATGCGTCATCTAATAATTTAAATTCTCCTTTATTAACGTTATAGAAATGGTCTTGATCCGAATATGTTAATGGTGATAATGTTTTCATTAACTCCTCTTCTTCTTTTCCTAATCTTCTTAGTTTATTTTGTAATTCAATAATTTCTTTAGATTCTGGATCATAGTCAGCTTCATTATAACCCTCTAAACCTTCTTTTCTTTTATATAAATCTAGCTCTAAGTCACCAAATTGTTTTCGTATCTCTTCTCTTTTTTTTCTTGTTTGTTTTAAATACGAATTTGCTTCATTTTCATCAGCAATAGTTTGATAAGTATCACTAAGAGCTACATTAGGTAATGGTCTTGCAATCCAATTACCAACTCCATATCTCTCGTTTAACTCAGGAGTCATTCTTTCTAGGTCACTTGAAAAGTAACCTTCTGGATCTCTAGGATCATAATAAATTACTGCTTGATATTGCGGTTTACCACCAGGAACACCTCTGCTAGAAGTATAAGCTACATCTGGATTTAACATAAATGTTCCATCTTCTACTTCACCAACATAACCCTTTTGCGCTTTTGCTAATTTTTTGAGTTTTCTCGCCATAATAAATATAGTATACTACAATATACAAAAATAAAAAAAATAATCCTAGCAAACCCCCTACACATTATGGCACATCCAGTAATTACAAAAATTGTGTGCATGGCAATTTAGTTGGGTCCTACACTGCGGCTCCCCTACTTTCTCCTGGACCTTGTGTACCCCCGTTATGAAATGGGGGAGCAAGGTTGTTACTAATTTCCTAAAAACAAATAGACAAAATGGAAAAAACTATGACAGTTCAGAGAGAACTACACTTCAAATCAGTGGCTAAATCAAAGAAAGCCGTAATCTTTTGTTCTAACCCAGTCAGCAAAGCAGACGTGGACAGAGTTAATAAACTCCGTGATAACAAGCTTAACGGCAAAGTTAATCAAGGTGACACAACTATGCAGTTTGGTAAACTAAAAGCCAGAGGCTATAGTGCACTACCAAACTTTGGTGTTAACTACTTCGTACCAATGGACGTGAGTAAACACAAAGCGGCAGACTTGCCTAAAGTTGGTGACACCTTTACACTAGACGTTGTTGTTAAAGAACAAGAGGATGGCACACTAGTGGACGCTAGACCAGTAATTAATGTTAAGACAGGCAAGCCTGTTACTAACTGTTACTGGGCAAGCTTACCAAAGGCGTAAGTAAGTAGAAAGTTAGCACGTGTGTGCTTTCTTTCTTGTAAAGTAATCACTATCATGTATACTTACCTGTCATGACGGTGACATTTGCACATTTGTACACAAAAAAAAGTGTTGTGTGTGCAAAAAACTGTGTGAGACATCTTATTTCCCATATTTCTCCACATATTCCCACCAGTGCAATATTATAGCACATAATAAATAACATAGCTATCATGAGAGTAGTAGTAGCACAAACTGTCTGCTATTACTCTTATGATGCTATCCTATACTATTTGTCTCTTCTCTCTCTATAGGATGAGCATATGTATAACCGCAGTATTAAAAATTAAAACCTTAACACACAAAAGTATTATGAGAAAAAAAGCAGAAGATGTAAGAGCACATCACAAGACATTACCTATAGCATTTGGATACTCTATCAAAGATATAGGACAAGAGTATGAAGAAGAGTATAGCTTACAAGAACATAAGAATGTATTTAACTTTGATGATCTTAAGTGGACATTAGTATATGTTACTCGTGAAGAAGATATGTATCCGTTACAGCGTATTGCAAGAGCGTATGTTGATTTTGATAATGGATTTTATGTATCTATTATTAATGGTTTATACTCAATAGGAGATGTAGATCAGTATGAAATAGCCATCATGGATAAAAATGGTGTTTGTTATGACACAACATTAACTGATGATGTAGTAGGTGGTCTTGATAAACAAGGCGTAGAAAAATGGTTAAGATCTGTATCGTTATTAGATTATGATGAAGTCCATGAATAAGTTTATGCACCTTGTACATAAATTCAGAGCATATATAATACCTGCAATATGTATTATGTATGTTCTGTTTATTATTGTACTAATGACAATTATATTTTTATGAAAAGAATAATAAATAATAAGAACTTATATAAAGGTAATGTTACTAACCTGTATGTAGATGATAATCAAATTATGTATTTAACTTCTATATATAACTCTTTTATAAGACAAGTATATCATACCAAAAAGTTTTATACAGATATAGAGTATAGTATTGGCAGCAGTTCATCAGTAAAATGGTTACAAGATAATTTTAAAAATAGTCATTTACCTGCTGATATTGATGTAATTTCTATTAATAATATAAAATTAGATAATGCTGATGCCTCAGTAAGATTTACTGCATGGGGTTCAATAGATTATATGATTGATATTAAATCAATAAAAGGTGTATCATTTCAAAATAACTGGGAGATGATAAATAACATTAAAACTTATAGATCCAAACTAAAAGGTATAAGAGAATATGTTAAGACTTATTTCCCAGTAATAGCATTTAAAATAACAAGTAATAAGTATGATTCTGTTTCTAAAGAAAACGGATCAGTAATAATCCCAATTAAAGAATTAAATATATGACAGAAGATTTTAAATTTATAGATGATGAGAACGTACCTCCATCTATAAAACCTATGACTGAGTTACATGATAAGTTAGTTAAAGGTTACATTAGTGATAAAGAGTTACAATTACCTAGGTTAATTAGCTCGTTAGAAAAAAGAATTTGTAAACAAGTTGAAGCTATGGTGGATATAGAAGGACAAGTTCAATTATCTAATAGTAAACTTATGAGTTGTCTACAACTTCTTAAAAAACTAATCTTTCACAAAGACATCAGTGATGAATTAAGTGATGAGATTATAGAGGAAGTTGAGAAAATTCATAAATACATACTTGTTTGATGGAAATTAATAATAAATTAATTTCAGAGTTACTCAGTCAGCATGTTATAAATAAAGATTTATCAGATGATGTTAAATCATTTATTACTAATAGCATGTTGGCCTGGAGTGACGCTCAAATAAATACATTTTTACATTTAAGCATTAAGAATCCTAAAGTACAATTATATAATCAATATGATTTTATTTTCTATAAACTTTATAAAGATTGGAGAATAAAAGAATTAGGTGATCATGATGTATTATATGATAAAGGCTTATGTTATAAATATAATAATGAGTATTTATATTTGGGTCAGATAGTAGATACATCAACTTATGGTGATTATAGTAAGTACGCATGCTCTTTTAAAGTAAAGTGTTTTAAAGTTGATTCAGATTTAAAAATGATTTCAACTGATAATACAATAGATTACTTAGACATCATGCCAATATCTACTATAAAGTCTACCAAATTGATAAGTGTAATAGAATCTATAGAAAATAGATAGCTATAATACTACAATATATTTTAAAATTAGTGTGTCAAACTTAATTGCTATCTAGTTAATATTGATATTTTTGTTAATAAAAATATTAATAAGATGCTATTACAATTAAAGAACGGACACACTATAGAAATATCTACAGAAGCATATCTTGATATGACTGATGAAGAATTGAGGGACCTTGAGTGTCTTAGTCCCTCACAATTAATGGAAATAAATAATCCTTGGTATAAACCATTCTCCAGTAAAACAACTAAAATAAAGAAAGAGGATCCAGAAGATCCACATGCACTATATAATGTTACTGATGAAGAAAAGTTAGATGATTTTTATGACCATGAGAAAGAAGACATATAATATTAATTAAGTTCATACTTACAAAAACCAATTAAACAAAATGAATTTTAAAAAAAACCCAGTTGTTATTGTCAAAGATGACATGAACAACACTATTAGAGTATCTAAGAATAACGCAGAGTATGCACACATTAGATTACAACAAGAACGCACAATGATAAACAGCAACGGATGGTTAAACACAACTGTTGTTAGTACACTAATCCATGGTAAAACTGAAGCATTAATTGCATCAGGTATTAAGAGAATGAAAAAATTACCTGGTAATATAGTTGTACAAGAATCTTTAGATGGTAAAGATAGAGATCTTAAATATGCTGGTAAGACTGGTATAGTATGCTGTATTGATGGTCAACCAATATACAGAGTAACAAAGTATGATGCAACAGGAACTTTAGAAGATAATTTTATTGCACATAATAATGGTGATGCAATCAGACAAGCAAATGCTGAGAATGCTGCTACATTAGAAGACCTAGCTGCAGCTGCTGTTGTTACAGAAAATGAGGATGAGTCAGAAGAAACAACTGATGATAATCAAGTAGACTTAGAAGACGCTATTGCTGAAGTAGAAGCTGAAGCATTAGAAACTCCTGCTGATCCAGATGAAGATGAGCATGATGAGTTAACTGTTGAGGATACTGTTGAAGAAGAAGTTGAAGTACAGGAAAATGTATTCACATTATAAGGACTAGCTAACCTATAATATAGCTACTACAGGTTAAGGGTAATCAGAAATGGTTACCCTTTTCCTTTTTTATATCTAGTATTAATTAATTAAAATAATAAAAATGGAAATAACAAGAGATCAGTTATCAAAACTGAACAAACAAAGATTAGAAAACAAATTAAAATACCTAGGTATACTTAGTGAATATCAAACATACAGTAAAGATCTTACACAACAAATAGTATACAGTCAGTTGTCACAAAGACAACACTTTCTTTTTAAAAGAGTGCTTCACGGTTTAAATGTCTACACATCAAATGAATTAGAAAAAATGCACTGGGATAAAAAGAGAAGAATAAAAAGAGTATGGAGACGTGCTCAATCAGTAATTAATACTTGGAAACAAGTAATATGTAATAAACAAGCTAATGAAGTATTTAAATTATTTCACCACAGTTCATTGGCTAAACATTTTATTAATGAAGATGTCAATAATGTTGACCCAAAGTTTATTAATAGAATGACACTAAAAGATTTGGATATAACCTATGAAGATTTAGTTATCAAGTTTATGTCTGAAGGTTTGCTACCTAAAAACTATTTATTAGCTAAGTAATGCAAGCCAAAAAGAAACTGTGTGTAGGCTGTAAGTCTGAGCAGTACATCTGGAAGAATCAATCAGGTAACCGTTATTGTAAGCCATGTTGGCATAGAATAAAAGGTAAAGTAAACTCAATCAAACCTAAACCGGTGTTGAAAAAGAATACAAAACCAATAAAGAAAGTTTCTTCTAAGATGTCTGCTCAACTTACTATCTACAATAAGTTAAGAAGAACATTCTTAGAGAAGTATCCGCTCTGTCAGGCATCATTACCTGGTTGTAATTTACAATCAACTGATGTACACCATATGAAAGGTCGTGGTAAATATTTAAATGACCCAACTACTTGGTTATCAGTATGTAGAACATGTCATAACTGGATAGAAGAGAATCCTACTGAGTCAGAGCAATTAGGATTTAGTAATAAAAAATCATAAATAAAATGAATAAAGTTTTAGAGGTTTGTAAAAACCTGAAACATACTATAGATAGTATGGGAGATAAAGATGTAACAACAGGAGATAGTTCATTGCGTGGTAATAATCCATGGGATGGTATTAGACCTGCAAAAAAAATGTTACAAAATAAGTTGAATAAATTAATGAAAAAAAATAATATAACAGATGAGCAGCTTACAACATGAAATGGATAGAATATCAGAAGAAGTTATTCTTAGCCATAAAATATTACACCAGTTAACTAGACCAGAACTAAACCTTAAAGATCATAAACCTTTAAAAGAATATGATACAGAAGAGATGTATAGTTTATTACATAAGTTAACTAAAACAGATTTAATAACAGTAACTTTAAAATTTTGGTACAATGGACTTAGGACTAAGTGATGCAGCTAAAGAATTTACAGATATGGTATGGTATAAAGAAGAACTTAACAAAGAAATAGCAGAAGCTAGAGAGTATGTTAATGTAGATAAGTATACAGGTTTAGACTTTCATCAACTAATGAAGACTGATAAACAACATATCATTGAAGTATTATCACATGCAATGGGAGCTTTAAGGTACTTAAAAGAGAAGGAAAATGGGAAGAGATGAAGTACAAAGTAAAGCTTTAGATATTGTAAATCAACACCATAGATGTGGCCTGGCTATATCTATGGGTGTTGGTAAAACACGTATAGCATTGCAACATATGATGGAGAACTTTAATCAATTTAGTTCTTATCTTGTTGTTGCACCAAAGAAAACTATTATGGCTGCTTGGAGAGATGAGTGTGATAAAATGAATGCAACACATTTATTGGATCATATTAAGTTTACAACTTATTTGTCATTACATAAGCAGAACCCTAATGAGTTTGATATAGTATACTTAGATGAATGTCATAGTCTCTTGTATAGTCATAAGGATTTTCTTGATAGATATGCTGGTAAAATACTTGGACTAACCGGTACACCTCCAGTATATGGTGAGAAGGCTATGTTAGTTGATGAATTTTGTCCTATGGTATATAATTTTAAAGTTGATGATGCTACTAGTAGTAATATATTAAATGATTATAGAATTATAGTACATATGTTACCTCTTGATAATAGTAGAAACATACCTAAAAAGAAAAGAGATGGTGGTATGTGGTATACATCAGAAGTAAAAGACTATGAGTATCATACTGGTAATGTTGATGACTCTCCAACTATGAGAGCTAAACAACTTGCATCTATAATGAGAATGAAAGCACTGCAAACTTATGTGTCTAAAGAAAAATATACAAAACAACTTATGAGTATCATAAAAGATAAATGTATTATTTTTGCAAACACACAGAAGCAAGCAGATAAAATGTGTGAACATAGTTATCATTCAAAAAATAAAAACAGTGATGACAATTTAAAATTATTTAGTGATGGGACAATTGATAAGCTTTCTTGTGTACTTCAGCTTAGTGAAGGGGTTTCTATTCCTGGTTTACGTAGTGGTATCATTATGCATGCATATGGTAACGAAAGAAAGTCAGCACAAAGAATAGGTAGACTATTAAGACTTAATCCTGATGAGACAGCAATGTGTCATATCTTATGTTATAAGAACACTATTGATGAACAATGGGTTAAGAAAGCATTAGCAGATTTTTCTAAAGATAAGATTAAATATTTTGAACCAACTAAACAACAATTAAATGGGTAAAATGAAAGAAGTATTCATGCAAATGCGTGAAGAACAATGGATGGGGTGTGAAAAAGAATATCTTAGACAGTATGCTGAAAAGCTAAGAGATAAAGATATTTATATGAACATGCCTTGTCCTAATTGTTATGATAAAAAACTATTATATAATTCTACTGCTGATATAAACTGTGCATCTTGTGCTCAAAAGTTTGTATTAGTGGACGCAAATACATTAAGATATGCCTAATTGGACAACACATATAGATGACCTAGAATTTGAGTGTGTATATGACCCAGGTGAAAAACAAACTTGGGATCATCCTGGCGCAAGCTTGACTGTAGAAATACAAAAAGTATGGACTACACTTGAAGACAAAAATGGTAACCCTATTACAGTAAATGTAATGGATATATTAGATCAAGACATTGATTATGAATCAGCAATTGAAACCATCATAGAAGAAATAAAAAATGATGAACCAGATCCTGATATGTATAGAGATGACTATTAAGATAATAATAAGTGATCCGGGTGATGAACAACCAGGAACACATATAATAATAAATACATGAAAGCATTATTTACAAGTATACTTACTAAGAAAGATGGAGAATGGAAACATGCATTATCTGTTAAAGAAAATGAGTATAATGACTTAATGGATGAATTACCAGAAGGTACAAAGGTTAATATAACTATTGAGGTTCAAGGTAAAGATGCAACATATTCACAGAAAAAAAGAATCCATGCCATGATTAGACAAATATCTAATGACACTGGCATGGACTTTGATTCTTTAAAGTTAGAAGTTAAAGAAAGAGCTGGACTCAGTATTGATGGTAAATATAAATCATTTGCAGATTGTGATACTGATGAATTGAATGGTGCTATACAGTCTTGTATTGCTATTGGTGATTTTGTAGGTTGTAATGTACGTTAATCACTATCATGCACATCATTTCTTCTTGCCCTTCTTTTTGCTTTTCTTAAGTGTTTCTTGTGAGTTTTTATTTGCTTCTATAACTCTTGCAGCAATATCTTCATCAGTTAATGGCATTGCAGTATCACCTTGACCTGTTAATGCTTCCATGAAAGTCTTTCTGTCATAAATTTTAGTTTTCTTCTGTAGCCCTGCTTGTGCATTAAACTCATTAGTGAGCATCATTAGTGTCCAAACAGCTACATCAAGATCACAGACTTTACTTTGGTCAAAGTCTTCACCTTTATAATCAGCTTTAAGATATTCTAAAGCTCTAGTTGCTTCAACTGGATCAACACCATTAATAACATACTCTAATGTTTTTTGTATTGATCTACTAAATGCACCTGATATTTTTATATCTACAGTATCTTCATCCGGAACTGTTGCAAATACATCTTCTGGTAATTGTTCTGACAATTCTACCATTTCTTGTATTGCTTTTTTGTCTATTTCTTCCATTTTAATTAATGTTTTTATAGTACAAAGATATGAAATATAATTAAATAAACACAAGGTTAACACGTTTTAATTTTGTATATTTGTTAATCAAAAAACCAGATATGGAACCAAGTATTTTATCACCTGAAATGGCCAAAGATGTGGCTAATTTCATTGAGAATTTTGAAAATAAACATAAGTATTCAGTTAACATAACTGTAGGCGGCTTAACAAGCTCTATAAACATAGTAGATAATCCTGAAAGAGTATCATTAAAAGACCTTTCTAATTTTGTTGTTATGTGTATGCATGAGTTTGATAAAAGTCTTATAGTATATAATAATCTATCTGATGTTAAGACAAGAAAGAGAGATGTTCTTATTTGGATACAGTTATTTTCTTATCTAGCATGGAAGTATGGATACAGTAAAAGTAATATTGCTAGATTCTTAAATAAAAATCATGCAACAGTCATACACAGTATAAAAACTATAGAAAATTTTAGAGATACCAATGATGTAGAATTTGTTGCCATTTATAAACATTTTGAAAACTATTTAAAAAATTATGTGGGAACTACTACAGGAAATATTGATAGACAAACTTACACCAAATCAGCTATTGCTTCTATATGCAATTGAAAATAGTACTAGCATACAAACTATTAATCCTCATTTAGAAATAAAAGGATTAGTAGATAATAAGTATGTTGAGTATGAACCGGGTAAGAAAGTCACTATAACTAATAAAGGTAAGGACATTATAACTAAATATAATTCTTATTTTACCAAAGCTAAAAAGAAAACTAATATCCATATAATGGGTAAAGAATATGTAGATATGGTAGAAGAATATAGAGAGTTATTTCCTGCAGGTAAATTACCACACGGTAAACCAGCAAGAGTAAATGTAAAAACCTTGATAAATAATTTTAGATGGTTCTTTCAAAACTATGATTACACATGGGATGAAGTTATTGCTGCTACTAAACGTTATGTTAATGAGTATGCACAAAAAGATTATCTGTATATGCAGACTAGTCAATACTTTATATCCAAAGCTGATCAATCCAAAGTTAAGCAATCACAACTTGCTGATTATTGTGATATGATTAGAGATGGAGTAGAGGAAGAAGATAATAATCATTTTAGTGAAAACGTAGTATGAGTAAACAAGCATGGAAAGGACAACATAATGCTTTTGAAGAAGCACTTAGATATATGCTTGATAGACAATCAGGTAAAGAAAAATCTATATATACACCATGGCCTAAGTTTAATGATGCTGTAACAGATGGATTAGAGTGGAATACTCTTACTGTTATTGGCGGTAGACCAGGGTCAGGTAAAACTTTAATTAAGGATCAGATAGTTAGAGAATCATTTGTATTAAATCCTGCAGATGAATTCAGAGTATTAGAATTTCAGTTTGAAATGGTAGGTAGAACCTCAGCAATAAGAGAATTTAGTTCTATAACCGGTAAAACATACAAAGAGTTATGTAGTGCTGGATCAACATTAAGTTCAGATGTATTTAACAGATGTCATTTGTATGCAAAAGATAGAGTTAAGTTTCCTGTTGATATTGTATCTACACCTATGACTGTAAATCAAATGCGTGAGCAAGTTGATATGTATATGAATGAACATAAAGGTCAGAAAACTATTATAACATTGGATCATACTATACTAGTAAAGCGTGCACCATATCAAAACAATAGGTTAGATATGTTGTTTGAGTTAGGTGAATTCTTTACACAAGTAAAGCGTGAGTATCCGTGTTTATTTATAGCACTATCTCAACTTAACAGAAACATAGATAATCCAGATAGAGCAGTAGATGGTAAGTATGGTAACTATATTCTTGAGTCAGATATATTTGGCTCAGATGCTATGTTACAACATGCTGATACTTTAATTGGTATTAACCGACCTGCTAAACAAAAGATTAAATACTATGGTCCTGATAGATATATGATAAATGATGATAAAACATTAGTATTACATTTTCTTAAAGCAAGAAATGGTGATGCACGTATGTCATTCTTTAAAGCAGCGTTTGAAAGAATGGAAATATTAGAGATGGAAACACCACCTCAAGCTCCAAGAAGACAAGTTTAATAAATAAAATAATATGACACCAGCTGAAAGAAAGAAAAAAGTAAAGGAGTTGTTTAATGAACATGAAGAGTATTTTACTTCTAATAATATTAAACATCCATTATACATTCCTAAGATGGCTTATAGGCCACCTGGTAAGGATGAAAAGCATATATCTTTTTTCCCTAGTGAGTTACAAAAGGGAGAAGATATATATACAGAGTTTGTAAGTATTGATTATGACTCTGAAGATCCAAAGAGAACATTATACTTCCTAAAGCATAATCCTCATTGGTCTGAAGAATATGAATTAGTTACATCAAAATCAGGACATGCTAGACATATCATTCCTATTGGTGAACTAAAAGTAATCAATGATATAAACTCAAGAACTAATGCGCAAGTAGCTAGCCTTGCAGATGCAGTAACTAAGTTAACTACACAGGATATTAACATTAATAATCCTGAAACAGAAAGAACTATGTTAGATGTAGCAAAAGGTATAGAAAAAGCGTTGATAGGTATTCAAAACCTATTGAGAAACATTAATAGAAATCAATTAAATCAATAAAAATGGCACAAAGCGTATTAATTATTGCTGACTCAGGGTCAGGTAAATCAACAAGTATGAGGAATCTTCCTGCAAAGGAGACCTTTATAATTAACATTGCAAATAAACCTTTACCATTCAAAGGATGGAAGAAAGATTATACTAACATTAGTAAAGATAATCCTAAAGGTAATATGACTTCAGCTTCTTCAGCTGCTGGTATTATTAAAGCAATGAAACATGTTAATGATAACATGCCGCACATCAAAACATTAGTTGTAGATGATTGGCAGTATATGTCCAGCTTTGAATATTTTGATAGAGCTAATGAGAAAGGTTATGATAAGTTTACTCAAATTGCGGCTAACCTAGCACAAGTTGCTAAGATGCCTAAAGATATGAGAGAAGATCTAACTATCTTTTTCTTAACTCATTCAGAAGATAGCACTGATATAAATGGACACAGAAAAGTTAAAGCTAAAACAATTGGTAAAATGATTGATAATACTTTAACATTAGAAGGATTATTTTCTATAGTTTTGTTTGGTCATGTAAAGAAAGATGATGACGGACAATTACATTATGGATTTGATACTGTAAATAACGGGGAGAATACATGTAAATCTCCAATGGGAATGTTTGAAGATTCCTTTATAGATAATGATTTGCAATTAGTTAAAGACTGTATTGCAGAGTATGAGAACTAAGTTAATTAATTAAAAAAGTAAAAAAAATGTTAAACACTAAAGACATGCAAGTAGGAGCCGGTAAAGTTAGACCTTTAATTGGCCCAGGTAACAACGTAATTAAAATCAATTCAATTACATTTGATCAAACACCATATGATTCTGAAGCATACAATGTAATGCTACATGTAGAAACTAAGCCAGTTGGCGGAGACTTTGAAGGATTCTTTAGAGATAAAGATAATGAGTCTGCAGGTAGATATGAAGGACAAATTGGTAGAGTTAGAATGACACCATATCCTTACAAGACTACAACATTACCAAGTGGTAGAGAAATTGATAGAGATCAAGAAGTTCTCAAGTCTATGATATTCTTAAGTGAAGTAATGAATAAAAGAAATGAACTAGATGCAATAGAAGCTAGTACAATTGAAGACTTTGTATCTTCTACTAGTAAATTATTTGCTGGTTCTTTCTTTAATGTATGTTTAGGATCACGTGAGTGGGAAAACAAAGAAGGATATATTAATAATGATTTATATCTTCCTAAGTTATCTAAGGACGGTGTACCTGCTGAAGAATTAGATAAAGCAAACTCAAGACTATTGACTTTTAATGAGGCAACTCATGTAAGAAAAGTACAAAAGAAAGCTGAGTCAACTACATCTAATGCAAACTTTGAACCAGCTATGAATGGTTCTGCAGGATCTGACTTTGATTTATAGTATATAACAAAAGTAGCGGGTGCTGAATGGTGTAATTCCAGACGTGGTCATACCAGCTTAATTGAGGAGAAAATATTTTCAGACCAACCCTCAGCCCCAAACTTTTAAATCTAATACTATGTTTACTACAAAAGGATTTGCTGATAATAAAAATGATGTAAATAGTGCATGGGTATTTGAATACTACTTAACATTACCTGAAAGGTTAGCCGGTCAGGATTTAAAAATTAAGTCTGTATTTAATCCTAATGAACGTACTCCTAGTATGTGTATCTATTTATGTCCATATAAAAATGAGTATAAGTTTAAAGATTTTTCTACAGGTAAACAAGGAAGTAAGGTTGACTTAGTACAAGAATTATTTGACCTGAATTATTCTAAGGCCCTCTTTAGAATAGTTGAAGACTATAACAAATGGGTAATGGATGGTGGTGTGTTTGACTCAGAAGAGTTTGTACCTGCTCCAAAGTTTAAATTAGATGCAACAATAACAAGAGACTGGAATGATCAGGATGCAGAATTCTGGTTACAGTTTAATATAGGCGCTTCTATGCTAGCAAAGTATTTAGTTTTACCTTTAGATTATTTTACTATGGTAAAAGATTCTGAATCAAGTATTGAAAAAATTAAAATACAAAAGCCAGGGATTTATGGATACTTTGATACTGCAGGTAAATGTTATAAGATATATCAGCCTCACAGTAAAAAGAATAAGTTTACTAAAGTTCTTGAACATCTTCAAGGACTTGATCAGTTAACAGGTAAGAAAGATTATCTTGTAATAACTTCTTCACTAAAAGATGGTATGTGTATAAGCTCTTTTGATTTTAACTTAGAGTTTATTGCTCCTCATAGTGAGAATACAATAATCAAACCGCATATAATCCATAATCTTAAACAGAATTATAAAAAAGTATTATCTTTGTTTGATAATGATGAAGCAGGTCATACTGCAATGGAAACATACAAGCGTGTATATGATGTAGAAGGTATATATATTAAGTCTGAAAAAGATATATCAGATGCAGTTAAAAAGTATGGAGCCCAAGCAGTTAAGCCTAAATTGTTTAATTTAATAAAGTCAAGTATATGAAATGGTGGATACCAGGTAACGTACCAAGCTCAAAGAATAGCAGAAGATGGACAGGAAAATATTTTATAGCAAGTAAAACTGTTATGAAGTATAGAATGGATACTAAAGCAGATTATATAAGAATTGCACCACAATTTAAATATGAAATTGCTAAGTATGAATTTCCTCTTACTGTAACATTTAAGTTTGTTAGAGGTACCCGCCATAAGTTTGATTATATTAACCCGTGTCAAACTGTACAGGATGACATGGTTAAACATCATTGGATAGAAGATGATAATATGAATTTTATTATACCAAAATTTGAACCATATGAATATGATAAAGAACATCCAGGTGTCTGGATTGAAATTGAAGAACATTTAAATAAATTAAAAGATGAGTAAACCTGAGTTCACTTTAGAAGTGTATGATAAACTTATAGAAATGATGAGATCCTCCAACCCGGAGGATTTTTTTATGGGTGTAGAAATATATAAGCATCATGATAAGTCACACATAATAGATATGCTAATGATAAAATCATTTGGCGGATCTAAAAGAGCAGACTTTATTGAAGCTATAGGTTTTGACACAATAAAATATAATAGATATATTATGCTTGATGATTTAAAAAAAACTATTGATGAGTATATGTTAGAAACAGAATGTAAAATATTTAAAAGATTAGAAGATGAATACAACAGTTATTAATTTACAAAAAGTAGTAGATAAAGTATCTAAGGCTTGTAAGACCCTTATGTTTAAAGAACCATTTTATGGTTTATTACTTATAGGTATGAACAAAAAGTACAGAGATGATTTACCTACTGCTGGTGTTAGTAAGCTTGGCATGGGTGTACAACTAGCAATCAATCCTAAATTCTTTGATGGTCTTACAGAAATGCAACAAATAGGTTTGATGAAACATGAAATACTTCATGTAGGATTTGGTCACTTAATAACAAGAGATTCATATGCTGATCATAAACTATTTAATATTGCTGCAGATCTTGAGATCAATCAATATATTGAAAGTAATATGTTACCTGAAGGTGGTTTAACACTAGATATGTTTCCTGAATTGAAATTAGATCTTAAAGCAGGTACAAAATATTACTATGATAAATTGCAACAAGCTAAAGATGATGGATCATGTCCAACACTAGACAATTTATTAAATGAAATGAATGGAGCTAGTCAATATTGTCACTCTACTTGGGATGAGTTTGATGAGTTATCAGAAGCTGATAAGAAGCTAGTACAAAAACAAATTGAACATCAACTCAAAGAAACTGCAGATCTAACAGAGAAAAGACAAGGTCATGTACCCGGTGAGTTCTCTGAAATCATAAGAAGACTTAGAACAATTGAACCTCCTTCATTTAATTGGAAGGCATATCTAAGAAGATTTGTTGGTAATTCTAGTATAGTATATACAAAGAAACTGAGACGTAAGTACAATAAAAGATACAGCGGTAACCCTGGTCTTAAAATTAAACACAAGAATCATATCTGTGTTGGTGTTGACACAAGCGGATCTGTATCTAATTCAGAATTACAAGAGTTCATGAGTGAGCTTACACATATGCACAAGACTGGTCATCAGATTACTGTAGTACAGTGTGATACACAGATCAATAGTGTAGAAGTATTTAATCCTAAAAAAGATTGGGATATAAAAGGTAGAGGAGGCACAAGCTTCCAACCTGTAATAGATCATTACAATGAAAAAGGGCATTATACTGCTCTAATATATTTAACAGATGGTGAAGCTTATACTCCGGATAACTGTCCAAAGAATTCTCTTTGGGTACACAGTTCTCGTTGTGAGATAAATGAAGAGTTACCAGGACTAAAAATTCAAATTAATAAATAATAAAGAAAATGGCACAAGTAAATTTAAACATTGATGAGTTAAAGGATTTTGTTAATCACGTAGTTAACAACAATAGATTCCTACAAAAACAAGGTAAGAAGCCCGTAGCAATTGAAGTTGTTGGTGAGTCCGGTATTGGTAAGACTACATCTATTATGGACATGGCAAGAGATCATAATCTAGATTTTGTTAAACTTAATCTTGCACAGATAGAAGAGCTAGGTGACCTTGTAGGTTTTCCTGTAAGACAATTTCAAATGTATAAAGAAAAGCAAGTACCTGTTAAAGGTGATGATGTAAACTATAGTAGAACAGGCGCTGCAGCTGATGATCTACTTAAGCTAGCAAATAAAACTACTACTAAAAAAGTTGGTCAGTGGGTTGATGAACTAGCTGTAGCAGAATATCTTAAGAGTGGATGGAAAATGACCGGTCAAAACCGTATGTCATACTGTGCACCTGAGTGGATTGCAGGTAAGAAGAAAGGTGGTATCCTTCTTCTTGATGACTGGAACCGTGCAGATGTAAGATTCATTCAAGCTGTTATGGAATTGGTAGACCGTCAAACATATATTTCATGGACACTACCAGAAGATTGGCATATCATATTGACTGCAAATCCTGATAACGGTGACTATATGGTTAACTCTGTTGACTCAGCACAGAAGACTCGTTACATTACTGCAAACTTAAAGTTTGATGTAGATGTGTGGGCAAGATGGGCAGAGGCAGAAGGTATTGACTCAAGATGTATTAACTTCTTGTTGATGCATCCTGAACTTGTAACACAAGAAACCAATGCAAGATCTATCTCTACATTCTTTAATGCTATATCTAGCTTTGAAAAGTTTGATGAGAATCTACCACTAATCCAAATGATTGGTGAAGGTAGTGTAGGTGAAGAGTTTGCATCTATGTTTACAATCTTTATTAATAACAAACTAGACAAGCTAGTTACTCCTAAAGATTTATTGACTCATGACAATGAGCAATATATATTAGGTGAGCTGGGATCATGTGTTGGTAAAGATGATTCATACCGTGCAGACATTGCGTCTACACTTGCAACAAGACTTGGTAACTACGCTGTTGTATACTCTAAAGAGAATACAGTTAACCAAAAAATTACTGATAGACTACTAGCATTATGTACTAAAGAGTATTTCTCTAATGATCTTAAGTATTTAGTTGTTAGAACTATCTTTAATGGTAATAAGCAAAAGTTCAACAAGTTTATGATGAACCCTGAAATAATTAAAATGACATTAAAGTAATGGCAAAAATTCATGAAGATGTAAGATCTATGAATAATATTGTTTCAAGTTTAGGTATTGCCTCTACAGACATCAATGGGATGATCTGTAGTGGTGATGCCCTAAGCTATACAACAGTATTAGTTAGTGAAGATGAAACATCATATATAAAACATCAAGAAATATTAGAAGGAGATAATGAATCTCCCATTATAAATTATAAAAACAAAAAAGCTTTTATTATTCCTGGCTCAAGCATAACTGCTGATAAATTAAAAATGGAATTAAAAGAGCATGATATTAAAATTACTAATGATATAGATCAAGCAGATGTATTTATTACTAATGTAATGTCATGTCAAACAGTTAATGATCATAATATACCATTGCGTGCTATTATGTTTAATATTGAAAATGGTTATTCTATAACTGAGTTTGAACAAGGTGAAAGAAAATGTGATATTATTAATAATTGGATGACTGATGAAAGCATAGAACATGTAATATGGGATAATAGACGTTCTGAAGTTCTAGGTACTTATCTTGGTAGTTGTGAATATGATTCTCTTCCTTATAATACACATGTATATACAGGGATGGCTTTAAAGATTTTGGATCGTATTGTTAATGATGGTTGTGAAACTATTACTGGAGACAGAGTTATGGATGAATCTCCTAATCAACAAATACTAACTCAAAGCTTGCTTGATACATGTTTACAAATGTATGATGCGGGTGGTGATGATAGATCAATGTTAGAAAAGATTTTACCTACAATACGTACTGATGTTAATCATCATTTATTATGGAGACTACATGGTACTATTCAAGAATATCATTTTAGTTCACGTAATAAAGATATAAAGTATTGGTTTAATAAATCACAACATAGTTGGTATTCAAGAATGAATGCTGAAGATTTTGTAAAACAACATGATGAAGATGGTACACTTACTTCTGAGGGCTTCAAGTATATGGAGCCTATCATAAGAAAAGCAATCCAAATTTATAACAGAGAGCTGTATGTATTTACAGTAAGAATTAAACCAGAGTATGAAAAAAAATATTTAAAAAAAATACACGTACACAGATGAAACTAATAAAAATACATAAACTATCATTTTCACTTGCTGATAATGATTATAAAATAGACAGTAGACAAAATCATATCTCAGTATATTCTAATGGTGATTATTTATTACATGGAGTAGATGAAAAAGTTAGTAGATATGGTGATCAAATGGTAGATGCTGTAATAAAAAATATAAAAGATGATGAGATAGATTCATTAGATAATATAAAATTTTTATATAGGTATCCAAACATTAGTTTATCTAGAGATAGAGTTGCGCTTTATTGTCAAGACAATGACTTAAAAGTAATTAGAAATAAACATAGTGCTGATGTAAGAATTATATCAAAAAAGTTTATAGAAAAACTAATAACTTATAGTTGGTCTGGTAATTATGCAGCTGTATCTAAATCTATTGATATAGTTAAAAAATATCCTAATGCTTTTAATTCAAAAGAATGTCAATTAGAGTGTATAAATATGCTTGAAAAACTTCCTGAAGATGAAGTAATAGATGTGAGTGCAATAACTCGTAGATATTATTATGCTGACAATTGGGAAAAAACTGTTGCTCCAATGTTAGATGATTTTAAAAGCTGTAAGAGTCATTCTAGTAATTGGACAATTTTAGCTGATAATATAGGTTTATATAATGAAATCATAAATGGTGCATTTAAATGGATGTTAGATGATAATTGTAATAAGATTATGTCTGCAGAATCTGTAGCATTAGATGATGAAAGTTTTATTCAAATCAAAAACATGTTAAAAAATGGTGTTGCTGATGATAAATCTGTTGCAATGAGTTTGATGGCTAATTGTGATATTGAAAAATCTAAAACTTATTTGGCTATGTTATTCTTTCACTTTGGTGAAAAAATGAAAGGAACTAAACCGTGGAATACAGTTAGTTTTAAATCATTAAGAAAGAGTTTTCAAAAGTATTATGATAACACTAATTATAACTATGGTAGTGCGCATAGGTATCAAAAACTTATAGAGATGTTAGTTGATGATGATGCATTAACTTTACCTGCTATGCAACATTGTTTAGATTTATTATTTGAATCTGTTATAAAGCAATCTACTGGTCTAGCATCTTGTAATGCTTTTCAAATTGAAAGAAGTTCTATAAGACTTAGTGATGAATTTGCAGATAAAGTAAAAACAAAATCTTTATCACAAGTAATAAAAGAAGAGAACTGTATGTATAATGATGATTTACCTTTTTAACTATGACAGACAAAGAACAAATATTTAAAGACAAATATGATAGAGGAGAATTTAAGTTTTCATATTCAAGTATGAATAGACTTAGGTTCTCCCCTAAGCTTTTCTACAAGGATTACATCCTTAAAGATAGAGAGGTTAGATTAGATAAGCACCTAATAGAAGGTAGACTACTGCATCTATTATTATTGCAACCAGATAATTTTACAAATGATTTTGCATTGCTACCGGGTAAAATACCATCAGAAGCTGTGCGTAGAGTTCTTAATGAAGTTAAGGGACTTGCTGTAGGAGATCTAGAAGATTTAGAACCTGAGATTATAACTGCTTTAAAACATCAGAACTTATATCAGTCTATCAAAGATGACTCAAAGAGATTAGCAAAGATACTTACGGATGACAACAAAGAGTATTTTAAATTTCTACTTGTATCAGAAGGTAAAGACATCATTGATCAAGATATGTATGATAAGACTGCAGAACGTGTAGAGATTGTCAAATCAAAGAAAGATATAATGGGTTTACTTGATCCAGTTGTAACAGACTTTGAGTTAGATGAAACTGAAACGTTTGCAGAATCATATCTAGAATGTGATTTAAGAGATCTTAAGTTTGGTCTTAAGGGTTATGTAGATAAATACATAATAGATCATAAGAAAAGGTCAATCACTATCATTGACATCAAGACATCAGGCAAGTCCATTACTGATTTTGTAGACACTGTAGATTATTACAATTATTGGATGCAAGCTGCCATTTATACTATGTTAGTATTAAAAAATGTGCCAGATGGTATACAAGGTTATAAAATAAACTTTAACTTTATAGTAGTAGATACGTATAATCAAATATATAATTTTGAAGTAAGTAATCAAACTATGCAAAACTGGGGTAAAAATCTTATGTCAGTAATAAAAGCATGTGAGTTTCACTTAAATGAAATGAATTTTGATTTACCGTATGAGTTTATTAATAACAAAGTAATACTATGATGTATAAAAAATATTTTCAAAAGAGCAAGATCTTCCTCTATCCTTTACTTAGTATAAAGAGAGGGGTTGATTTTGTTCCTGTTGAAACATTTTTAACCTGGGAAGATAATTATACTATTAAAGACAAAAAATTTATGTGTTTGTATGAGCAAAAAGAAACAGATGAATGGAAAGAGTTTGAGAATAAGTATTTATTATCTAATATATATTTTTATGACTATGTACCTTTGGCTAAAAATATTCACTTATACATATTTGATATGAGTGATATTGCCTCTTGCTATAATAAGATTAGCCGTGGTAAATATTCAGAAGTTCTTGAGTCAACAAAAGAAATCATTATGAACTTTTTTGGTGAGAAAGGAGCTATTTCACAATACATAGAAGAATTTTTGTATCCAGAATATTATCATACACAATATGCAGAAGAACTAAATGTAAATGTATCACAATTAGAAGAAGTATATGAATTGTGTGATAAACCGGATTTAGAAAAAGAAAAGTTGGTCTATAAAAAACCTGACCCAAAAGCTATTTTTTCAAAAAAGTTTTTATCTTTGTATTCTAATTCAAAATATATTTTAACATGAGTAAAGAAAACAAAAAACCAACGTATGGACAAAACATGTTGTTAACAACATCTAATTGGGGACCATACAAAACATTTAAATTAATGCCTGTACTTGAGGATTGTCCTTATGTAGAGGTTATATTTGACCCAAGTAGTAAAATACTTGCTGTTATTTCTAAAATAAGCAAAAGTTCATATCATTTTGTTCCTAAAATTGATGACAATGGTGATGAAGTACAAACCAAAATCAAACCTAGACCAAACGGTAAAAAGGTAAAAGAACAAAGAGTGATGATGGATACGCATGCTGAGTATTATATTGTAGAAGTTGATGAAATTAAAAGTTTTATCAAAGAATTTGCAATTAATGCTGATTCATATGACTTTAATACAATCATTGATAATGATGTAGAAGAAATGAAAAGAGCACTTTCCTCTGAGAAAGCCACAAACCTAAACCTTGTTTAGGAGTTTTCTTTATTAACCAATCCACAGAAAGGGACTCCGGTCCCTTTTTTTGGGTCTAATCTATTTATTTATGGAATTATTAATTATTGGTATAGTATTTTTAGCTATAATAAGACTTGGTGCATATGCTTTAGATCATGGTAGACAAGTAGAAGAAATGAAAAAATTTAAAGAAAATTTAAAAAAATTTGATTTAGATAAAAATCATAAAGCTGATATGGATGCACAAGATTCTAAATGGGGTAAGCATAAAATATGAAGAACCATTGGGTAATGGATTATGAAACACTTAGTAATTTCTTTTGTGGTGTATTTAAACATTATAAAAAAGAAGAGTACAAAGTATTTGTAATTCATTCAAAAAGAGATGATAGAAAAGCATTTATAGAATTTCTTGAACAAAATAAAAATAATAGAGAATATCATATATCATTTAATGGATTAGGATTTGATGCGCAAATAACACATTGGTTTCTTGATAAGAAGCAAGCGGTGTTAAAAGCAGACATAGAAGACTTAGTACGTCATATTTATGATGAAGCACAAGCAACAATTCAAAGATCCAACAATAAAGAATTCTCTAAGTATCCAGAATGGAAAATGATCATTCCTCAAATAGATGTATTCAAACTTAATCATTGGGACAATATGGCCAAACGGTCTAGCCTCAAGTGGATTGAATATACTATGGATTGGAATAACATTCTTGATATGCCTATTGATCATGAGTCAAAAATAACAACTGATGAAGAGGTTGATATGGTTATTGATTATTGTATTAATGATGTTAATGCAACTCAAGAAATCTATAATAGATCTAAAGAGCTTATAGGATTAAGAATTAACTTATCTAAAGAATATAATATTAACTTATTTAATGCATCAGAACCTAGAATATCTAAGGAACTGTTTGCATTCTACTTAAGTAAAGAATTAAATATTCCTAAGTATGAGTTAAAAAAGATGAGAACATTTAGGCGTGTAATAAAACTAGAAAATATTATACTGCCTTATATAACATTTAAGACACCGGAGTTTCAATTGCTTCTTGATAGATTTAAAACTGTAGAATTAAATCCTCTTAGTATAAAAGGGGCTTTTAAGTACAGTGTTAAATACAAAGGAGTTAAAACAGATTTTGGTTTAGGTGGTGTACACGGTGCAAGTAAAGCCGGTATATATGAACCTAAAGAAGGTGAAATAATTATGTCTTCAGATGTTACATCTTTCTATCCTAATTTAGCAATTAAAAACAAATGGTCCCCTGCTCATTTAGCAAAGGATCAATTTTGTGAACTATATGAATGGTTCTTTGAAGAAAGAAAAAAGATTCCTAAGAGTAATCCTATGAACTATGTATATAAAATTATACTTAACAGTACATATGGTCTCTCTAATGATAAGAATTCTTTCTTGTATGATCCAGAGTTTACAATGCGTATTACAATCAATGGTCAATTAACCCTAATGATGCTTTATGAAATGATTATGGAAGCAATACCAGAAGCACGTGCAATTATGCAAAATACAGATGGTATTGAGACTATTATTCCTGAGTCAGCAAAGGAAGAATATTTCAAAGTATGCAAACAATGGGAGGAGTTAACACAACTTAATTTAGAACATGATGAGTATCAGAGACTTATCTTTGGAGATGTTAATAATTATATTGGTATTTTTAAATTTGTTGAGACAGACTTAACTACATGGAGAACAATAAAACAAAAAAATCCACACTATTTATTTAAAGTAGAAAAGGATAAGTTTTATTATGCTCCTGTTAAATGTAAAGGTAGATTTGAATTTACAGGTCTAGCGTTGCATAAAAACAAATCTAAACTGGTTATTCCTAAAGGTATCTATGAGTATTTTGTAAATAATAAATTACCTGAAGATTATCTTAAAGAAAATACTAATATACTAGACTATTGTATAGGTAGTAAAACTAATAGTGGTTGGCAAGTAAAAGCTGAATATGTAAAAGATGGCACTGTTCAATCTGATAACCAACAAAAAATTAACAGATATTATGTTAGCAACAATGGTGCTAAATTAGTTAAAGTTAATAAGAATGATGGTCGTATTATACAGTTAGAAGCTGGACCTTGGATGACAACTATGTTTAACAAAATGGAACTGAAAAATAAATTTTATGATTATGATATAAACTATAAATATTATCAGCAAGCTATTGAAAAAGAAGTCAATAATATTTTAGGTTTTACTAGTAATCAATTGAATTTATTTGATTAAATTTGACAATTATGGGACATAAAAAAGCGGTTACAACAACCAAAATTTATTTAGAAAATGCACCCTTACCAACACATGGTAAGACGTATACAGTGGTATCACATAAAGAAGTGATGGATCACACACAAAAACTATTAAAAGTTAATGGTTTTAAAATAAACAATCAAATGTTTAAAGCAAGCATGAATGCTAGAGTAGCCCAAGGTATATATAATATATCTGGGGTTAACTCTGTTTCAGATGATGAATTAAGCATGATGTTTGCTTGGACAAACTCTTATGATAAAAGCACTAGATTTCAATGTGGAGTAGGAGCTTATGTATTAGTATGTAATAATGGAATGATTCATGGTGACATGGCTAATTATGGTCGTAAGCATACAGGTACTGCTAATGCAGACATTGCAGTATCAATTGCACAACAAATAAGCATAGCATCACAAAACTTTAATCAACTTGTTCAAGATAAAAATGATATGAAAGATATATCATTAGATAAAAAACAACAAGCAGAATTTTTAGGTAGATTGTTTATTGAAGAAAAACTTCTTGACTCACAACAAATGTCATGTGTAAAAGCTGAGATAGAAAAAGCATCATATGATTATAATGTATCTGATGCATGTGCTTGGGCATTTTATAATCATGTTACACATGCATTAAAGAGTACTCATCCACGTAATTGGATGAAGAATCAAGCTAAGTTTCATGAGTTTATGACAGCTGAGTGCTTAAGTAATACTAAAAACAATACTAAAGATACTTATGTTAATCCTGAAGATGATATTCAAATGCCTGAAGAACATTTAATAGAACTGCCTGATGGTAAAATTCCGGAAAATGAACAAGATAATTATAATTCTTCATCAAACATATTTACACTATGAGTAAAAAGAAAAAAGATGAAAAACATAATGAGTACTATTATGATTTAAAACGTAATTATCCATTTAGTTATGATCTTAAGATGGATTGTCCACCAGGTTTAAAATTTAATAAACCGTATAATCTAGAAGAGGTATCAAGTAATTGGAAAAATGCAGAATTTGCAGAACATTTAGATACTATTGCTGAAAGCATTACTGACTTATTAAAAGAAAAGAATGCTGCTTATGGTAACACTGCTCTTGAACCTGTAAATATATTTAGTAAGCTTGGGCCCGTTGAGGCTATTAAAGCAAGATTAGATGATAAATTATCTAGAATAGCTAATAGAGGTATTAATGATAAAACTGAAGACACTGTTAGAGATGTTGTTGGTTATTTATTATTATTACTAATGGCTATAGATAATGAAGCTGAAAATCCAAATCAACAGAAATTAGATCTGTGATTTGTGTGAAACAGAGGGTTTTTTTATTCTATTTGTTTGGCCCTCTGTTTATACACCCATAGCTCAACTGGATAGAGCAACAGCCTTCTAAGCTGTAGGTTGTAGGTTCAAGTCCTACTGGGTGTACTATTAATCAAAAATTATTAATTATGGAATTATTTTGGGCTATTATGATTTACTTTGCTGGTTTAGCTACCGGTGCCTATGCAGTTACACAATTTGATGAAAAACTCAAGAAGTAGTTATATAGGAGCATTTATAGGGTTTTGTGGTCTATTGATCACAACCCTTTTACTTATTATAAAAACACATATATAGTTGAGCACTTTTGGTTTTGCCATATTAGTTGCTGTATATTGGATTATCTTTATAAAATTTAAAAAAAATAATGAGATATAAAGGATACATATTACAAGAAAAGATGTCTAAGACAAATGTACCAATGCGTGTATTTAGAAAAGAACTCTTAGAAGGTTATAAAGAAATAGATTTACCTTCTGACAAAGAGATTATTACTAATGAGAGAACGGGAATACCGTTTTTAAAAACAAAAAAAAATGATAAAGGAAATGAATTTGTATTCTGCTACTGGGAATAAAAATATAGTAGTTATATGGCCATCAAGAAACAAGTAACAAAAACATTAGTAACAAAAACAAACAATAATAGTAGTGATTGCATAGCTCCTAATATAATCTACGGATGTATGGGGGGTTGTGTAAACACTTACTGTTATATGTCTAGATTTAATGGACGTAGAGTATTTGTTAATACTAATGTTAATGACATATTTAATTCTGTTCTTGACTGGGAAGCAAGCTATACTAAAGTTCCTAACCAGCAAGATCCAGTATATACAATGGTAGACATTGCATGCAACTCAGATTTAGTTCTGATGCAAAAGCATATGCCTGAACCATTACATGATTACCTTAAACGTTTTGATAATCATCCACAACTTAATAGTACTATGGCTACTAAGTATCCAGGATTACTTAAACTTGATGTTAATCATTTTAATAAACCACCTAGAGTAAGGGTAAGTCTCATGCCTCAAGCTTATTCAGATGTATTAGAACCTAAGATGCAAAAAATTGAATCTAGGATACAAGATGTTAATAGACTTAAGGATTTAGGATGGGAAGTACATTTAAATTTTTCTCCACTTATATTTATGCCAGGGTGGTCTAAGCATTATGATCAGTTATTTAAACGTGTTAAAGAAGTAGCAGGTGAAAATAAATGTGAAGTTATTGCATTAACCAATCACGTTAATCAAATGATTAAAGCTAGTGATGAAGCCCGTGACATTATGAAATATTCTGATGAAGTTAAAAATGGATCAGGAGTGATGCGCTATCCAATAGCAAAAAAACATAAGCTTCTAGAAATGTTTAAGCAAATCTATGCAAACTATTTTGACATAGAAACAATAAGATATATATTCTGATGTATAAAGAAGACATTAAATTACTTACTAAAAGAGGGTATTGGCCAAGCTGTATACCAAAAGGAAAAAAATGGGAAATGACAATATATGAAAAGAAAACAACCGGGTGGGTAAAAAGAAAAAGAAAACTATTTACCTACCCAGTTGCTGCTTATAATTGGGCAATCAATTACTTAGAACCTTTAGTAGTTCCTTAGACTGATCTTGTCCAGAATCCGTACTCCATAACTGCAGTAGTAGCAGATCCTTTAAATTGTACATGAGCTGCTGCTTCAAGAGGAATCATTGCAAATTCACCTTTAGCTAATTTAACTAATGGAGATTGTGTTAATGCACAAGAATCACCTGTACAACCTGATTGAGTTGCTACAACTTGTGCATGTACTGTTTCAGTGCCACTAGATGTATTCATGAGATATAAGAATGTATCAGTTGTAGAATTCTTAGTTCCATTAAGATCATCTAACGTTGTTGCAAATGCTGTTGTTAATGTTACTGTACCAACTTGAACAGCTGGACTTGTTATTGTAAGAGCTTTCTCTTTAATAATGTTTAAAACGTCACTAGTTGTACCAGTGCCCGTCAATGTTAATCTACTTGTAATTGTTGCCATTTTTTTTTATTTTAAAATTGTTACCTTTTTTTCCTTGTTTTAGGATAATTTCTTTTACTACCCTTTACTCTGCTTTTCTCTTTCTTACCACGGTTTTTAGAAGCTGACATTGCTACCGTCTTCTGAGAACGTGGTCCATTTGGGTGATGAAGATCTTTTCCATCTCCCTTACGTACTTTACCTACTTTAAGTCCTTCTCTACGTGCTTTATTTCTAGCTGCTCTATCTTTTTTAGATTTAGTAGAAGACTGAAACTTCTTATATTCTTTTTTATAATTTCTTTTAGCAGGCATAATACATTATAATATACTAAAATTCTATCTCAAATCCTACGTTAAAAATCATAAACCTAAATCTAACTGCATTTATTAAAAGTTCTAATGCACTAAAAGTTCCAATTCTAAGTTCTACTTTATAAATCTCACTTTTATTATTAGATTTAAAACTATTTATCCAATTTATTTTTTTCATTCTATTTTCTTTTTCCTCCATGGTATGCTACTGCATGACCTTCAGAGATTAATAAATCATTCACACAGATCATAGTAAGTTTATCTGATCCATCTACTCTATCAATTGATAGTTTACCTAGACATCTTCCAAACTTACCTACACCTTGTGAATCTAAAAGTATTTTATCACATCCTTCTAATAGAGTTTTAAGTCTATCTTTAGCTGCAAGACCTTTTTTCTTTTCTTCAAGGTCTCTTGTTCTTGACTCAGGAGTATTTATACCAGCAAGTCTTATACGTTTTTTAACTTTTACACTAAAGCCTAAATCAATATAAGCATCAATAGTATCTCCATCAATAACTCTAATTAAGTCAATCTGATAAGCATACATTCTTACTAGCTGTTGTGAGAACCATCACAGTTCCCATTTTCATCTTTTGTTTTACCACATACACATTGCGCCATTATTTCTTTGTTTTTTCTAGTGAACGGCCACCAAAATAGGCACCAATCACCGTGATTAATACTAATTGTAATAGATCAGTCCATTTAGCTTCAACAACAAAGTTGATAACACCTGCATCAATAAATATTAATAGCACTGTGCTTACAACTAAGAACGCTAAAGTTAATGGTCTAATATTTTTAGATAGCCATGAGTCAGACTTCATATCTGCTTGCCATCTGGAAGTTATTTCTTTTTCCATTTGGACCTCATAAGTAGCTACAAGTTCTTTCATTTTTTGTTTAGCGGCTAGCTTTTCTTCATCTGAAGTGTGTAGTCCATCAATAACACCACCAACACTTTCAACAAGATCCTTTGCTCCTCCACTAAATATAGTTCCTAGTATACTCATCTTATCTTTCTCCACCACATCCGCAGCCTTTTGATTTTCTTGGCTTTGGTGCTCTAGTTGTTAATTTAGTCAATAAACTTTGTTGACCTCCCATTTTTCCAGTAGGTAATGCTTTGTTAGCTTTACTATAACTACCACCTTTCCCGTATGGTTTCATTTTATATCCCGGCATAATATTATTTTTTTAAGCAGCAGTCTGATTCACACCAGCCTAAACATACTTTGTTAAACGTTATCTTACATAATAAAATACAAATAAATTTCTTCATAACCTTAAGATTTTTTAATTTTTTCAAATGCACTAATACCAAAACACCCTAATGTTACCATAACAAAAGAGTTGTATATAGTGTCGTTAATTTCTAATTCACCACCTCCTACATACCCCATATATATAAGAGCAGTACTCAAATCTATAATAGCAAACAGTACCATTACAGCAAAAGATATAAACCCAACTACGTTCTTTTCATTTATATCATTTTTATCTTTAAATAATTTCCACATAATTATCTTCTTATTATTACATCTGCATAATAAGAACCTGCCTCACGTACAGTAATCCATACACAAACTAAAGGTTCATTACCATCAACTTCAGCACTACAATCAAAATGCATTTTATCTATATATAATTCATTTAATGCAAATGTTACACCAGTAGGAATAACAACTCCTTTTTGTAAAAATAAAGCAACTGTTGCTGGATTTACTTCAGTAGAAGGTACACTACCTGCAAAAGTTGATCTTTCAAATATTGCAACATGTGCGGTTATATCTGCAGAAGTAAGATTGCATATAGTAAGTTCTTTCCATTTAGCTGTATCAGCTTGAGTAGCTGTACTAGCACTAGGACCACAATTATCAACAGGTGTCCACTCATTTGCTTTTACTATTCTAGTACCATAAGCATATACAGGTTTTATTGTTACTGGCATAATATATTATTTTACTGTTTGTATTACTCCATTAATTACTGATATTGTAACAAAAGTAGGTTGTCCTTTTACAATATTTGATACAACTTGAAATGATCCAGTATATCCTGATGGAGTATAGTCCGGGATATTTAATCTTCCTAGTTTTATTGTTGCTGGTCCACTAGTACCTGCAGTAGCTATTGAATTAATAAATTGAGTACCAGCTGTAAGATAAAGAGGATTTTTTGCAGGAACCCAGCTAGGAGTAACGTCTGCAAAATTTGCTACACCTGTTGCTGTACTATAATTAGGATTAAATGCAGGAACCCAACTAGGTGTGACATCTGCGTTATCTGCTACATTTTTTGCAGTGCTATAATTAGGATTAGTACTTGGTACCCATGATGGAGTTACATCTGCATTAGCTGCTATATTATCAAGTTTTATAAATTCTGCTTTGGTCATCAGTCCTGTTGCAGTTCTGCTTGCATCATTAACAGATACAACCGGTTTCTCAGGATCAGTAGCATCTACAGATACAGGAGCAGTTCCTTTTACTTCCTTGACCTCACCAACATTTCTCGTTGCTCCAGCTTGAATACCGGCTAATTTAGTAAAGTCACCTGATGTCATTACACCTGTGGTTGTTGATGAAGCTGTTGCTATTTCTACAATAGGTTTTTCTGGATCAGTACTATCTACACTTACAGGCGCTGTACCTTTTACTTCTTTTACTTCACCTACATTCCTTGTTGCTCCTGTCTCAATACCAGCTAATTTAACAAAATCAGTTGCAGGCATTGCACCAGCTGCTGTACTGGTAGCATTATTAATTCCTATTGTTCCTTCTTGTTCTTCTAATATTGGTCCCCCTGTTATAGGCAAAGTAGTATTAATTTTACTTACACCTTTTTCACAGCAACCAGCTCTTTGTTTTACTTCACCGTGAGATCCTCTTATTAATACAGTTTTTTCAGCAGCAGCTGCATTTTGTATAGCACGATCTTCTATAACAAGTTTATTTCTAAATCTAGATACAAAACCCCATATATGTTCACCTAACCATTTCATTTTTTCTTACGTTTCTTAGCAATTTTTTTAAGTGTTTTAGCAAACCTACATCTATAACCGGCCTTCTTACTAGGCGGGTTCTTGCAGTATTGTGCTATAGTCATACCTTTACGCTTAGCAGCAGCAGTTAGTGAGCCAGGCTTTTTTATAGCTTTTTTTATGTCTAATCTTTTTTTTGCCATTAGCACTTCCAGCGTCTTCTTGCTTTACGTAATCTACTATTAGGATCTTTAGCTGCTTTAGGAAACTTTTTCATTTGACCAGCAGATCTAGCACAGTAACTTTTCTTTCTAGAACCGCCACCTGGTTGAGGAGCTTTAAGATTAGAACCGGTCTTACGGTTAATCATTTTACGGCCCTTAGCAGTAAGTCCACCCTTTTTACTTTTACAACCATTCTTGATTGTACAGCCTTTCATTGCACCTTTCTTCTTGCTTGCCATTATTTCCCAACTTTTTTCTGTGCTATTTTATGAGAAGCTCCAAATGATGCACCTTTTTTCATAGCGTCAACCATCATTTTTACATGCTTCTTTGTGTGATGCACAGAATGTTTTTCTAGTGTTTTTTGTTGTCTCATTGTTAATGAGCATACATCAACACCTTTTACTTTACCTATACATGCAGCCTTTTTTTGACCACCTTTTTTGTATTTATATTCTCTCATTGCCATAATTTTATTTCTTTTTAGATTTTTTCTTACCTTTTCTAATGGAGCTAGTTCTACGTCCCATGCCTACTCTCTTTTTCTCTGCAACAGCTTTAGCTTTTTGTGACTTAGATAAAGATCCCCATGTACGTGGTGTTTTACTTGACACACGCTTACTAGGCCTACACTTTTTAGTGTTCTTATTCTTAGATGATCCACAAGGATTACCTTTTTCATCTTTCCACTTTTCTTTAAACCAACGTTTAAGATTAGCTCCTGCTTTTGTTTTTCTAACAGCCATTACTTTATTTTACCTCTACGTTTTCTACACTTAGCAATATATCCGCTAGCATAAGCACTAGGAAATACTCTGTACTTAGCTTTAGCTTTGTGATAACATGCATCTTTTTTACTCTTTGCTTTTTTCTTCTTAGCCATAATTAAAATACTTTATAGTTAATACCAAATTTAAAATCATACCATTCTCTGTCCCAATATTTATTATACTTTCCTTCTATAAATGCACCAAGATTTCTTGTTACTTTATAACCAAAGATCATACCGCCAGAATAATCGTACCATTGTTTTCCATCATTAAAGTTATGATATGAATATGTACCTCCGTCATTATAATGATAAGGTAAAACATTACCCCAAGCATGCATCCATATATTTTTCTTATAAGTATAGTAATCAAAACCAATTATAAGAGAATGCACCCATTGATTAGATAATTTGTCTCTCTCAGCAGCAACATAGTTAACTAACATTTCAGGAACTACTACAGCTTCCCATACTTCTTTACTAGTTGCTACAGATGCTCCATCAGAATTAAAATATTCTGTTCCGCCTTCACCATCAAACTGCACAGTGTATCCTTGATCAAGCGCTAACTGTGTATAGTGTAATGATCCATTAGGAAGCATCCACTGCTCAAGCGGATTAAATCCATAGGGCTCTGATATTCTCTGACATGCCCCCACGTTAAAAGAGAGTTTACCCTTTGAATTTAACCTCAATCTTTGTGACGCTTGATAATATTCTATGTCTGCAAAACCATCTTGCATAAACTCCACACGTGTCATCCACTTAGTAGTGTTGTATCGTAAGAAATGATTTTGGTTAACAAACTCTTTACCCTGTTGTCTCGCATAATCAACTTCAAATAAATACTCAAAGCCTTTCTTTACTCTTCCTATAGTAGCTGCATCGTTAAATGATGTCTCTGTTCCATCTTTAAATGGTAACTGTGGTTCGTATTGAAATCTCTGAATCTTTCTAATCCCTAACGTTAACGTATAATTATAAGGTGTTTCTACTATATCATTTAATAATGTACCTGTAGCTACATCGTATACTGTTTGATCTGAAATAGAATTACCACCATTTACAGAAGTATATAATGTAGAATATTTAAAAAAGTCATTGAATATTTGACTACAACATTTTTTTGGTGCAGCGCATGATAATAATGTAATTAATAATATGTAAGTAAGTGTTCTCATTATGCAAAAGAAAAATTATATTTGTTTTGTACGTATAAATCTAATTGACCTAATTCAGTTTCATTTAATACTTTAGTAAATAACATAAACTCATAGATTTTACCAGTATAATATTGAGTAGTGATATTTGATTTACCTATAAAAAAAGAATTAGATGTTGGAACAACAGTACCACTTATGACACCTGGAGTATTAAATTCTCCATTAAATCTAGCAGAAACTTCATTAGCAGCATCACTAACTGTAAATGATGCAACACCAAAATTTTCTTCAGCAGTACCTGCAGGATTAATAGAATCATTACCTGTTCCTGAACTATTATATGCTGTTTGTATTAAATTAGCACCACTCCATCTAAAAGCAAAAGCATTAGGTGATCTACCTCCTGCTATTCCTGATACACCACTAGCAGCATCATTATCTTGAACTACATAAAATGTATATTCATCACCATGATCAACAGCAACAGTTGTTCCTAAACTGTCTGTTATAGTATAAGATTGTCCTCCTCCATTATGTTCACTATAATCTAAACCATTTTGTCCTGAACCATCAGTTTTATATACAGGTGTAAATCCTGAAACTGCTGATGCAAAATGCAGTGTATATGGAAGATTAGTTGATTTATTTTTAAGAGAATTAATTACAACAGCTTTACCAAGATTTTTAGAAGCAACAGTTGAAGAATCAGTAACATCAAACCAATATCTAAGCTGTTCACCTCCTACACTATCTGGAGTTGGTAATGCACCTTCAAAATATGAAGTCTTTGTAATTGGTAGTCCTAATCCTAAAATATCCATTATAGTTGAGCTGATGTTGCAGTATTTCTTCTAGCATAGAGTAAACACTTTCCAGACACTATTGAAAGTGTACGGATATTAATATATACAGTCAATCCTTTTGGAATTGTAAAATCCACTGTTTGATTGTTAATTGTAGGAGCTTGTCCTGTACCACTTGCATCTCTATGATGTAAATTCCAAGTACTTTTAGATGAATCTACAACAGTATCTTCTAATGCTGTTAGTGCAAAAAATCCACCGCCTAACTCAGCTTTGTAGAATTTGTTTGCAGTATCTACAAAAACAACATGTCCTGGTTGTAAACCTTCAGTTGTTTCATCTTTTAATTTACTTAAGTCTGATTTCATTTTATTATTGTTTTATAATTTTATTAATAAATATTTTATCACCGGTTGTTATTTGCAGATTATATAAACCTTTTGAATAATCTGATATATCAATGGTGTTTAAGTTTTCTCCTTCTATAATTATCTTTCCTTGCATATCTATAACTTTTATTTCTACATTTAGTCTTGTATCAATTCTAAAAATTCCTGTTGTAGGATTAGGATACACTACAATACCTGTAGCAGATAAATCAGTTATATTAGTTGGCCAACCTAATTGACAATAATCATACATTGTTTGACATGTTGCATCCCACACATTTTCACAACAATAATTATCTACATCTATTACCCATGCATAACATCCATCATTTAACCAATAAGGATTACCTGGACCATCAATACAACCTGCACTATACAAACAAGACAGTGAGTCATCTACATTAGCTAACGGTTCATAGTTCCACGCAGTTTGATCCATGCATCCTGTAACCACCTCAATACAAGAGCCATTCTCAGTATTAGCCAATGGATCATAGTTAAGGGCAGTACTATCAGTACAACCATAAATGAAAGGTATACAACTGAAATCTTCTGTATTAGCGGATGGGTCGTAGTTAAGCATAGAGGGATCAGTGCAACCATAAATAAAAGGAATGCAATTGTTATCATTTGTATTTGCTAAAGGGTTAAAATTAAACATTGTTGAATCCATACAACCATACACATAAGGCTCACAAGAACCATTATCAGTATTTGCTAGCGGATCATAATTAAACATACTTGGATCTGTACACCCATATATGATTCCAATACAGGATGAGTCATCTGTATTTGCTAATGGATCATAGTTTATAGCACTAGGATTTGTGCATCCATAGATAAACGGAATACAAGAACCATTGTTTGTGTTAGCAGTAGAATCATAATTGAATGCCAAAGCATCTGTACATCCAAAGACTATAGGTATACATGATCCATCCGGTGTATTAGCAGCCGGATTATAATTGAACATAGTATCATCCATACAACCTAATATAACAGGGACACATGATGCTGGATCATTTGTGTTTGCAGATGGATTATAATTAAATGCGGTTGGGTCCATACAACCTATTACTTCTGCTACACATGTGCTATCATCTACATTAGCAGTTGGATCAAAATTAAAAGCTATAGGGTTAGTACATCCCAACACAACTGGAATACATAAAGTTGGAGTATTAGCAGAATCATTATAATTAAATGCTGTACTATCCATACATCCAAATATTTTTGGAACACATGTATTACCACAAAACGGAATGTTTGTATATTTTGTCCAGAATGGAGATTCAAATGATTGAAGTGCTCCTTGACCATTATTAGAAAAAGGATTAACACCTTCATGTAATAATACAAATCCATCTGCGTTTGTTAGTTTAAATGAATTATGCCATGTTTGAAATTGTACTTCTTGAGGCGGTTGTTGTGGACCACCTACTTCAAAATACCTAATCTCTACAGGAACTCCCGGATCTAAAATTATATTCCATGAACTACCGTAATTACCAGGTCCCATTGTATATGTTCCAAGATCAATACCATTTTGATAAATACCTATAAATGAATTACCCCATCCGTCTCCACCTGCATCAAATATTTCTAATAAATAGTTACAATCAGGAATAAGATCCATAATTGTTGCTGCAGCATCATAGTTAAATGCTGAAGAATCTGTACATCCATATGTATGTAAAGTTAAACAACTACCATCATCTGTTGTAGCTTGAGGATTAAACTCTACATAATCATCATCCATACAACCCAAAGTTGGTGGTATAATTGGACATGGAGTAGCAAATTGTTGTCCTGAGTATAATACATTTCCAAACCCAGGATTATCCATATACCATATAGTATCACCGTCACAGTTATAAATAACAATCATACCATCCATAGAACCGCCTGAAGTTGAGCCTGCCATACCATCACCAAAGTCATCATTAAC
>Ga0208159_1000001_pt1 | contig 173350 bp, 212 predicted proteins | sample 9_EtaG_FD_184082 | JGI IMG/M metagenome (GOLD analysis project Ga0208159, IMG submission 184082) | Marine viral communities from the Subarctic Pacific Ocean - 9_ETSP_OMZ_AT15188 metaG (SPAdes) (version 2) | ecosystem: Environmental > Aquatic > Marine > Oceanic | place: Pacific Ocean... | reverse complement strand
AATCAAGGTCTCGTAGGTGCTCAAGGTGCTCAAGGAAACAAGGGTGGAACGGGGTCAGCAGGTGCAAGTGGTCAAAAAGGTGCAACAGGTCCTCAAGGTGATGCAGGTGATAAAGGTAATACAGGTGCTCAAGGTTTAAAAGGTAAAACAGGCCACCAAGGTGATGCAGGTGACGAAGGTGCTAAAGGTACGACAGGTGGTGGTGGTGTTCAAGGTGCTCAAGGTGCTCAAGGAAACAAAGGTGGGACAGGTTCGGCAGGTGCAAGTGGTCAAAAAGGTGCTACGGGTGTTCAAGGTGTAAAAGGTGTAATTGGTGCTCAAGGGGCTTCGATGAGTGGTTTAGGATATTTTGAAGTTCAAGGTGGTATACTAACATTTAAACCAAATGGATGGTCTTCAGGCGATGATGTCTATATCATAAGGTCTGTACATAGTGGTAGCTTTTACTAAATTATTTTTCATATTTATATACAAACATTAAAAAAGTTATGAGAGCAAATTTTGGATTCGATAGAAACCCTCATAGATGGGATGTAAATTTCACAGATTATTATTGGTTCGCAGATGGATTTGATTCAAATGAATTAACTCAAATAGAACAAATGACCAAAATTCTTCCATTTGAAGATGCAGCAACAGGTGAAGGTGAATCATCAAAAAAATCAGATTATAGAAAATCAAGAGTAAAATGGTGTCCTCAAAATCAAGAATGGGGATGGGTTTATGAAAAACTTCACAATATGATTGTAGAAGCAAATCAAAAAATGTGGAAGTTTGATTTATCTACTATGAATGAATCAATTCAATATACTGAATATTACGGAAGTCAAGAAGGTGGGTATGATTGGCATATGGATTGTGGTATAGAAATACAAAATCAAAGAAAAATATCAGTAACAGTACAACTTTCAGATTCAAATGAATACGAAGGTGGTGACTTACAATTTAATATTGGAAAAGAAATGACCGCACCTTCTCAAAAAGGAGCAGCGATTCTATTTCCTTCATTTTATTTACATAGAGTAACTCCCGTAACAAGTGGTATACGAAAATCATTTGTTTTATGGGTTGGTGGTGAACCTTACAGATAAGATATGCAAAAGACTACTTTACCAACGGCATTAGTATATGGTTGGAAACGATTTGGTAAATACGAATTAACATCCGACATCTATCACGAAGAAGATTTATTCGAAAATGTTGTAATTTATTCATACAGAGATGCTAAAAATTGGAAATCACATTTATCTAAACATAAAGCTGATATTATTTATGTAATAGGTGAACTTCCATCGGAATTACAAAATGTAACCGATGATATTGTAAAATCTAAGATAGTTAATGTAGAAGAAATTTATCCTGATAATGTAATAGCAAATGATGTAGTTTGTCAGTCAACTTTTTGGTCATGTGAATCAAATAGAGTTTATAGTAATGAAGATTCACCACTATTATCAGTATTCACTCCAACATATAAAACTGAAAATAGAATATTTAGAACATACAAATCTCTATTAGAACAATCATATCAGAATTGGGAGTGGGTTGTGGTAGATGATTCACCAGAAGACCATCATTTAACTTGGCAAATGATAAATCATATAGCTAAATTAGATTATAGGGTAAAACCATATAGAATATCACCAATATCAGGTGGAAATGTTGGTGAGGCTAAACATAGAGCGGCAATGTTATGTAATGGTGAGTGGTTATTTGAATTAGACCACGATGATTGGTTAATATCAACTTGTTTAGAAGATGTTCTTGATGCAAGTAAGAAACATACAGATGCTGGATTTATTTATACAGATGTAACTGAAGTTGAAAAGGATAATTCACCGAGAATATATGGTTACATAGGTGATGATTGGTATGGTCATTCTGAGAATGGATTTGTATGGGGTTACGCAGGTCATACTTGGCAAGAGATTGATGATAAAGAGTGGTTAGTACATCATTATCCTGAAATAAATCCAAAAACAATTAGATTTAATATTGGAATGCCAAACCATTGTAGAGTTTGGAATAGGGATGTGTATCATAAAATCAGAGGACATAATAGAAATATTTCAGTCGCAGACGATTTAGAATTAATTATTAAAACATTTTTAGAAACTAAATTTATTCATGTTAAAAAAATGTTATATGTACAATATAATAATGGGGACTCTACTGTTGACAACAATAGAGTTGATATTAACCGAAGAGCAAGGTTAATTAGAGATTATTATGATACTCAAATAAAGGATAGATTTGAGGAATTAGGAAAAGAAGATTGGATGTGGGATTATGAAAAAAACCATTCAATAAAAGATATCAGTTATAGAGATTATGACAGATATGGTAAAAACGAAGAATTTGTTAATTATATAGTAGAATAGATATGAGAGTTTTATTTACAGTAGGATATCAAAACGAACCAATTAATGACACCATACTAAAACAAAAAGGTATGGGTGGTTCTGAATATTGCGTCATTAACTTAGCTAAAGAGTTTGAAAAGAAAGGTCACGAGGTAATAATTACAGGTGAAGTTTCAAATAGTCAAACAAATAATCTAAAATTTATTGATTATGACAGTATTGATAACAATCAACACTTTGATGTTGTTATTGCATCAAATTACATTCATTACTTTAAAGTTTTAGAAGATAAAAATATAACATTCGATAGTTCTTACTTTTGGATACATAATTTAGAGTTCTATTCATGGTATAATGGTGAGACTCTTCCAAATGATGGAGTAGATTATCTAAACCATCCTAAATTAACAAATATAATCGCAGTATCAGAGTGGCAAAAGGGTCAATTAGTGAAAAAATATAATTTAAACTCTGAAAAGGTTAAAGTTATAGGAAATGCTATAAACCCATCCGACTTTGATTCCATCCAACAAGAAAAATTTAAAGACAAAGTAATTTACACATCTGGACCTGATAGAGGATTGTGGAATCTGTTAAATATTTGGGATGATTTAAAAAAGATTAATCCTAATTTAACTTTGTGGGTTGCATCACCACCTTATACTAATGATTGGGACACTTTAGAACGAATAAAAAAAGATTACCCAACTTATGAAAGAGACTTTGATGTACATTATTTAGGTTCACTAAATCCATCTGAGTTATACAAACAAATTAAATCTTCTGAGTGGTGGATTTACCCATCTCAGTATCCTGAAACATATTGTATAACTGCTCTTGAAATGATGATGGGTAGAGTTAAACTTCTATCATCTGATACAGGTAATTTAAAACACTTACTCGATAATAAAAGTACATTAATAAGTTCACATACTCATGAGTCAGGTGAAACCCCATTTGATGATAGTTCCCCTGATAACTACAAATGGGAAAATAAAAATACAGGCCTTATGCGATATACATTTATCGCAGCATTTGCTTTTTCAAGTCAACAAGCAAAAGAACACAAGAAGTTGTTAGATAGTGCTGAACAATTTGCAAGAAAACAAAATTGGAGTGACAGATATGTAGAGTGGTATAATTTGGTGAATGATAAGTTACCAGATGAGGCAAGAGGATTTACTCCGCCAGAAGATTTTGGATTTGAAAAACTTCATCCAGAACTATACACATATTGGGACAACAAAGATGAGTGGACAAAAAAATTCATATCATATTCAGCTCGTACAAAGGAATGGGATTTGATAGTAGATGAACCATTTGATAGTTGTTTTCAATTTCCTTTATTTACTGAAGAATTTTGTAAAATGATTAGAGAAGAAGCCGAACATTCTAATAAATGGACTTTTGACCGACATGAAAATTATCCAACAACTGATATGTTGATAACAGAAATTGGAATGGATGAGATATATAATGATGTATTAAAAGACTATGTTATGCAAGTTGCAATATATTTATGGGCGTTAGAAGGTAAAGGATGGGATAGTATGAGTTCCGAAAACTTTTTAGCAAAATATATACCAACTGCACAAGGACACTTGGGAATACATCACGATAGGGCAGATATTACTTGTTTAGTACAACTATCAGATTTAGATGAATACGAAGGTGGTGGTACTTGGTTCAGAAGACAAAAGAAGTTAGTAAAAAATCCAATTGGTTACGCAACATTACATCCTGGCAATATAACTCATAAGCATGGGGCGCGTGCAACCACTAAAGGTACTCGTTATATTGTAGTTTCGTTCATGGAAAATAGGGAAAGCTAATTATTTCCATATTTATATACATAGAGGAGAATTAAATGGCAGTAAACATTCCAATATGGCCTGGTTCAGGTTCATTTTCAAGTGGTTCATCAACTCCTTTCGGATTCTTTGATTCTGATACTCAATTTCAGAATGACGCTCCGAAAGTAGCAGAATGGTGTGCGAAGAGATTGGGTTACCCAATCGTAGATGTCGAGTTGCAAGATATAAACTTTTTTACTTGTCTTGAAGAAGCAGCTAACGAATACTCTTCACAAGTAAATCAATACAGAGCAAAAGAAAATATGTTGTCAATACAAGGTACTGCTTTAGGTACTGATTTGTCTGATACTGAGATTGCACCAAATCTAAATGGTATGGTTAGTATCGCAAAAGATTATGGTACTGAAGCATTAAGTGGTGGACGAGTAACAGTATATACAGGTTCTTTTGAAATGGTAGCAGGTCAACAGATTTATGATTTATCTGATGCAAATGTGGTGAACTTAGAAAATGGTTCAGTAAATGATGGTATCGTACTTAGACGAGTATTCCATACACAACCACCAGCAATCATAAGATACTTTGACCCATTTATCGGAACAGGATTAGGTTCTCAACAAATGTTAGAAACTTTTGGATGGGGTAATTACTCACCAGGTGTTTCATTCATGATGCAACCAATGTTTGATGACTTATTAAGATTACAAGCAATCGAATTTAATGATTATATTAGAAAATCATCATATGGATTCCATGTAGATGGACAACGAATTAGATTATATCCATTCCCTCAAGGAAAAGATACAGGTGCAAAAGTATATTTCGATTATACATTAGAAAGTGAAAGTAAATCACCAATTGCAAATTCAAATGTTGTAAGTGATTTATCAAACGCACCATTTGGAAGATTAACATATACTAATATCAATAGTGCAGGTAAACAATGGATTGCACGATATGCATTAGCATTAGCAAAAGAGATGTTAGGTGCTATCAGAGCTAAATTTAGTTCTATTCCTATACCAGGTGCAGATGTAACACTTGATGGGTCTGATTTAAGAAATGAAGCTTCGGCTGAAAAAGAAACTTTGTTAACTGACTTGAAAGAAATGTTAGAATCAACTTCTCGTAGAGCATTAATGGAAGCAAGAAAAGAAGAGTCTGAATACTTAGAGGAAACTTTAAACAGAGTACCAAGACCAATTTTTATAGGGTAATTTATGGCATTGTTCGGTGGACAAAGAGATATGAGTTTGTTTAATAAATTGAACAAAGAACTCATTAATGATATAATTGATACAGAAGTGTATTACTATATGGTTGCGATTACTGAAACCAAATCTAATTTATATGGTGAGGGTGACAATAAAGTATTTCACAATCCAATAAAAATACCATGTTTAGTAGAAAGAAATCAAGCAGCACAAATATCTGATGAGTTTGGACAATCATATTCTCGTGAAGTTCAGTTTAAGTTTTTAAGAGATACATTAAAAGAAAAAGATTTAGTACCTGCAGTTGGTGATATTATACAATGGAATAATGAATATCATCTAATAGACGCATCATACTCATATCAATACTTTGCAGGAAAGAATCCTCAGTATTGGGATGGTGGTGAAACTCAAGGTTTAAATGTATCTATTATATGTGATAGTCATGTTACAAGACAAACAAGTATTAAATTAGTAGAAACAAGATTCGGTAATTCAAACCAAAATGATAACGAAGTACCAATGGGACTATAAACGATGGCAACTAAATACAGAAATACAGACAACTCGAAACCTCAGATTATACAAACACAATCTTCTACATCACCTGACCCTATATTAAATAAAGCAAAGCAGTTTAGAAGGGATAAGGATAATGTAAAAAATGTAAGTGTTGGTATTTACGATATCGATTCTGCATTTAAAAACTTTTTAGAAAAGGATGTAAGACCAACTGTTGAGGATGATGGAAGATTTTATCCTGTTCCTGTAATGTATGCATCACCTGAAAAGTGGGCAAGTGCACAACGAGATGGGTTTATGAGAGACGAAAACGGAATGATGTTAACTCCCGTTATTGTTTTTAAAAGAGATAATCTATCAGTAAACACCGATTTAGCAAAATTAAAAGTTGCACAAAACGAAGATACACATCAGTTCTTTGAAAGAAAGTACAATAAACTTAATAAGTACGACCAATTTGCAATACTGACAGGAGAAAATCCAAAGAAAGAATTTATGTCAGTTGAAAGACCTGATTATGTTGATTTACAATATGAAGTGATAGTTTGGTGTGACTATATGGAACAAGTTAACAAAGTTGTAGAGCAAATTGTATTTTTCCAAGGTCGTTCTTTTGGTGAAAGATATAAGTTTGTAATAAAAGGTGATTCTTACTCATTTGAAACAATGTCTGAGATGGGTCAAGACCGAATTACTAAAGCAACAATATCTTTAGTAACTAAGGCTTATATCGTTCCAGAATATGTCGGACTAAACAACAATACTAAACGAACAGTATCGATTGGAAAAGTTTCATTTTCAGAAGACCCAAGTCTTTCTGGCATTAAAATCTCTAAAAAGAGTGGTAATGAATAATTTTTCCATATTTATAAGTGTAGTAAATAAAATTAATATGTTATGGCAGAAAAAGAAATAAAAAGTTTTTCGGAAGAAGAAGTTAAAAAAATTACGGAAATTCAAAGTAAAACTCTATCAATTACATCAAGGTTAGGTGAGATTGAAATTGGTATTCAAAACATGGAAGCCCAATTCAATGAAATGAAACTTGAAAAGAACACTTTGATGGAATCTTACAGAGAATTATCCAACGAGGAAAGAGAATTAAGTGTGGAGTTGAGAGCTAAATATGGTGAGGGAACTTACGATGTAGCTACAAATACTTTCACACCTAACAAATAAGTATTCGTTTTGGAAATTTTTGGAGTATTTATATAAAGGTAAACCCAAAGATTTAATTTAGGAGAAAATAATGGCAGAAAGAATTGTTAGTCCAGGTGTATTCACAAGAGAAAAAGACCTCTCATTCTTACCACAAGGTATAGGGGAGATAGGTGCGGCACTTATAGGACAAAGTATAAAGGGGCCTGCATTCGTACCAACACAGGTAGAGTCCTTTCAAGAATTTCAACAAGTATTTGGTGGTTTGACAGAAGATTCATACCTACCTTATACTGCACAATCATATTTAGAAGACGCAGGAACTGCGACTATCGTAAGAGTATTAGGACAGAGTGGTTACACTGTTGAACCTTTAGTATTAAAGATTAGTGGTTCAGTAGCAGCAGTAATTCACCCTACTACAAAAGTACCTTTCGGTGGTGTTGCAAACTCAACAGGTTCATTTGATAGGTCACTTGTAACAAACTTGAGTGGTTCAGCAGCTTCACCAACACCAGATGTTTCGGCATCTAACTTCGCACTTTATATGAGTGCATCAGGTGCAGTAACAGGTTTATCAGAGTCAGCAGTACTTGCAATAGCAACCGCATCATTAGACCCAAGCGCAGTAAACTACATTGGAAAAACACTTGGTTCATCTCCTAAAAATGGTTCGGAATTTGGTTACCTATATATGAACTTCAATTCATTCCAATCGGCATCTTTCGCAGCTGACCCTAATTGTAATGTAGAAGTTGATACATTTAGAAAAACTGACTATACAAAAGCATACCAAGAAGCTTCAACACCTTTCATCATATCACAAGATGTATCAGGTACAAGTAAAAACTTATTTAGATTCCACACATTGTCACATGGTACTTCGACAAACTACGAATTTAAAATTGGTATTAGAGATATTAAACCAGCAAATGAAGTTCCTGGTTCTGAGTATGGAACATTTAGTGTTATCCTACGAAGAGTAGATACTTCTAAAATTGCTAATTCTATATTCGGTCAAACTGTTCAAGATAGTGATGTTAGACCAAGTATTATAGAAGAATTTAGTGGACTTAACTTAGACCCTAATTCACCTAACTACATTAAAAGAGTTATTGGTGACAAGTTTATTACTGTTGATAACAATGGTAAAGTTACTTCAAATGGGGATTATCCAAACGCATCTGTAAACATTAGAGTAGAAGTAAATAGTGATATGGATGGTGGAGCACTTGATGCAAGTCTTGTTCCTTTCGGATTCGCACCAGTTAAGTCACCTATACATAGTGGACATGATTTACCAAGTCCTACATATGTAACAGAACAATCAATTGCAGGTGAATTTAACAAGAGAGCATTCTTAGGTTATTCATTCGACTTTACAAATACAGATAACTTAAACTACTTAAACCCAATTCCAGATTCAAACTCTGAAAGTGTTGGAAATAAGTTCTTATTAAGTCAATGTACTTCTAATGGAGCAGCAATTGCACTAAACGATGGTCTTATAGACAACAAAAAATTCTTAGTACCATTCCAAGGTGGATTCGATGGATTCGCACCAAACAGAACAGTACTAACAGGAGAAAACATTGTTGCAGGTAATATGCAAGGATTAGATTTATCATCAGCAACCGCAGAAGGTACAATCGCAATGAGAAAAGCTATTAGCGCAATGTCAAATCCTGATGAGTATGACATGAACTTGTTAATTACACCAGGTGTAATCAATAGACTACACTCGTCAGTAACTACTTTCGCTAAAGATATGTGTGAAGACAGACAAGACACATTCTATGTAATGGACGCAGGTTCTTACACAGATTCAATCGCAACAGTAGTTAACTCACTAAGTTCATTCGATTCAAACTATGTTGGAACTTATCACCCATGGGTTAAGATTCTTGACACAGATAAAAATAAGCCAGTCTGGGTACCACCAAGTGTTGTATTACCAGGTGTTATCGCATTTAATGACGCAGTTGCTGAACCATGGTTCGCACCAGCAGGTCTTAATAGAGGTGGTTTATCAAATGTAATCGAAGTTAAGTCAAGATTAACTCATGACGAGAGAGATACATTATACGAAAACAGAATTAACCCAATCGCTACATTCCCTGGACAAGGTGCTACTGTATTTGGTCAAAAGACATTACAAGCTAGACCATCAGCTCTTGACAGAATTAATGTTAGAAGATTGTTAATCGCATTGAAGAAGTTCATCGCATCATCTTCAAGGTATTTACTATTCGAAAATAATACGGCAGCAACAAGAAACAGATTCTTAAGTATTGTTAACCCATACTTAGAGTCAGTACAACAAAGACAAGGTCTTTTCGCTTTCCGAGTGATTATGGACGAATCAAACAATACACCAGATATTATAGATAGAAACATCTTAAAAGGAGAAATCTTTATTCAACCAGCAAAAACTGCAGAATTTATAGTACTTGATTTCAATGTACTACCAACTGGCGCAGCTTTTCCTGAATAAAATAAAATAAAGACTATTTATTAGAAAGAGAAATAGGAGAATTAAATGGCACAATTATTAGACCCAAATGAAATAATGTTCACCAACTTTGAACCTAAAATGTCAAATAGGTTCATCATGTACATCGAAGGAATCCCTGCATACTTGGTGAAAACGGCAGCCAGACCAGAAATAAACAATGGTAAAGTTACCATCGACCATATCAATGTTAGAAGATATGTAAAAGGTCGTTCTGAGTGGCAAGATTTAGCAATCACTTTATACGACCCAGTCGTACCTTCCGCTGCACAAGCAGTAATGGAGTGGGTAAGACTACATCACGAATCTGTAACAGGTAGAGATGGATACTCTGATTTCTATAAGAAAGATATCACATTTAACAGTTTGGGTCCTGTTGGTGATAAAGTAGAAGAGTGGACACTTAAAGGTGCATATATTCAATCAGCTAATTTTTCAGACATGGACTACGCAGGTGAAGATTTGGCAACAGTAGAAATGACACTTACTTACGATTACGCAATACTACAATACTAAATACGGATTGTAATAAAAATTGAAATAAGAAACCCGCCCCATAAGGTGGGTTTTTTAATTTTATTTACATATTTATTAGAGGTTAACCAAAAAGGAGATAAGATATGGCAAAATTAATAGTTAAAAGAATTGATGACAATATTGTTGAGTGGATTGGTGATGATTCATATTGTACTTGGGAAGACAAGGACAATGGTGGTGAAGCTGCAACGCATTTTACAATCGCAGAAGCAAATGAAGATTGGGGACTACCAATTAATGGCTTCGATTATGGTGGAAGAGAAAAAATTACCTATGATGGTGATTTACCAGATGGATTTGAATGTGGTGTAACTACACTAACAGGAACCGAAGGTAATTATACTTGGGGATAATCCAAAATCTATTTTAAAATCTTAAAGTCTCATTATTAAAACAATTTTGAGACTTTTTGTATTAATAATAGTCCAGTTACATATATATTATAGTACAGTACAACAAAAAAAGATATAAAACGAGTTTTATTATGGCAAAAGAAAGATTAGAAGATGAGTACCCAATTTCCGACAAGGATATGGTACAAAAAGCTATCAAAGACCACGAACAAAGAGAAGTTCGTGACTATAAGTTCCCTACGGAAGTTATAGATTTACCCTCAAAAGGACTTATATACCCAAAAGACAACCCACTATCAAGTGGAAAGGTTGAAATGAAGTATATGACCGCAAAAGAGGAAGATATCCTAACCACACAATCATATATTAAAGACGGAACTGTTTTAGACAGATTATTTCAGTCATTAATCGTTGGTAATGGTGAAGGTGAAACAATTAAATACATAGATTTAGTTACAGGTGATAAAAACGCAATTATGATTGCTGCAAGAGTACTTGGGTATGGTAAAGAGTATAAGGTTGAAATTGACGACCCAACTATGCCAGGTACAAAGCAAAAAGAAAACATCGACCTTACTCAATTCCAAAATAAGGATTATGAGGGTGAAAATCAAGTAGAACCACATAAAAATGAGTTCGAATTCACTTTACCAACCTCACAGAGAAAGGTTACCTTTATGGCGATGACCGAATCTAAAGAAAGAAAAGTTAAACATCAAGTAGAAGCAATTAAGAAGGCAAATCGTAAATTAAAAGATATGACTTCAAGAGAGTTAACTACAAGAATGAAAAATATGATTCTTTCAGTAGATGGGTCAGATGACCAAAAAGACATCAATCATTTCGTGGACAATGAATTATTCGCAGTAGATTCAAAGGCACTCAGAGCGTATATCAACCAAAGTGTTCCCGATATTGATTTAACATTTGAATTTGTATCTGAGGAGACCGGGGAAGAGAGAGAAATGCAACTGCCTATGGATGTCGGGTTTTTTTGGCCTTCCGAGTGATTATAGAAAGCATTTACATTCTCAAATTTTTGACCTCATATATCATGGAAATGGTGGGTTTAGTCACACCGATGTCTACAATATGCCTGTTTGGGCGAGAAACTTCTATATCGGTAAGATAATAGAATTCAAACAAGAAGAAAAAAAGGCACATGATAAAGAAATGAGAAAAATCAAGTCAAAAACACCAAGAAAATAATAGTAGTATAAGAACCCGACATATTTGTTGGGTTTTTACATATTTATAGAATATAACAAAGGGATATTATATGAAAACCATCAAAGCAACTAAATTAAGAGAGGTCTTATCTTCCAAGGGAGTAGATGAGGGTTTTATTGATAGAATCTTTCACAGAATACAAAAGGCTAAAACCGATACCAAACTTAAACAGATTGAAAAGGACATTGAAAGGTCTAAACAAAAAGTGAAAGACATAACTTCAGCTCAAGAAAAACTACTTATCCAACAATATGGTAGTAAGGATAAAATTCCTCAAGTAATGAAGAAACAATTCGGAATTGAATAACTTTAGGGTTCTAAATGGCAGATGATTATAAAAAGATTGAAGAATCATTTCTTGGCGCAAGAAATTACGCCAATGAATTAGCAGACCTTCTTGGTAAAGCAGGAAAGAATACCAAGGCTGCAAATGAGTTTGCCTCAAAATTAGCAGACAATCTTAAATCACAAACAAGTGCCGCCGATAAACTAAACGCAGCAGTTGAAGCTAGACAAGACTACATAGAAAAAACTGTAAAGAGTGGTAAATTCCTGAATAAGGGATTGATGAAACAATTGGACACTACAATTAAAATTCTTGATGCTGAAAAAGAGAAAGAATTAGAAGTTCAAAAACAAGTAGACAAAGCTAAAGAATACGAAGATTTACTTAAAGACCAAAACGACCAATTAAAAGAATCATTAGGATACTCATCAGAACTTGCAGACCTATTTGCAGCAGGTGGTGTAGCGGCATTAGGTGCAAAAGCATTTACTGAAGGTATTGGTAAAGCAAAAGAGGCATTTACTGGAACTTACGATACTGCAATAGATTTATATAAGACAATGGGTCTATCAGCAAATGAAGCAGCAGGAATGGCTTCAAGTATTCAAGGTGCATCGATGTTCTCACTAACAGTAAGTGCAGAAGATGCGGCATCAGCTGCAACGGCAATGAGTGACGCATTTGGAACGGCTCAACATATAAACGCAGAAACATTAAAAGATGTAGCAGAACTATCCAACTTATTAGGTGATGGTGCTGGTGCAGTCGCACTACAACAAATATTTGAACAAGCAGGTGCTGACGCAAGTGATATGACATCTGAAATAAAAGACATCGCAAGTGGTGTCGGTGTCAACGCATCCGCAGTTCTAAAAGATATGGCAAGTCAACAAAACCAAATGTTGGGGATGTCAAAAGAAGAAATTAAAGTATTAGCTAAAAAATCAGCAGAACTTGTTAAACAAGGGATGTCAATGGAGAAACTGAATGCGGTATCTGACAATATGTTAGATATAGAAGGTAGTATCCAAAAACAGATGAAAGCAAGGGCATTTGGATTAGGTGAAATGTTACCTGACCAACAAGCTATGTTAAAAGCCGCAGAAGAAATGCAATTCGGTGACCAAGCCAAGGGTGCTGAAATGATGATGAAGGCTATAAATGACGCAGGTGTATCTGCAGAAGACTTTGGTAAAATGGGTCGTAAACAACAACAGATATATGCTGACGCAATTGGAATGTCTGCATCTGAGTTGGGTAATATGTTACAGACTCAAGAAAAGAACGCAGAGTTACAAGCAAAGTTTGGTGAAAAAGGTGCAAAAGTTTACGGATTCCTAACCGCAGGAGCTACCAGTATGGGGCAAGGTTTAATAGAGACGGGAAAACAACTTGCTTCAATGATTATACAATATGGTATAATGAACAAATTAGGTGGTAAGAGTTTCTTTGGTGGTGCACCAGGTAGTGGTGGTAATGATAAGTCAAAATCAATCACCAAGAAAAAGTCTAATATCAAAAGTGGTGGTGGTAAAGGAATGAGTGGTATGACAGACGCCATTTCAAAAATAGACGCCAAGAAACTACTCGCAGGTGGTGCAGCATTAATACTTGTAGCGGCAGCCGTATTTGTATTCGCAAAAGCAGTACAAGAATTTATGAAGGTTGAATGGAAAGCTATTGGTATGGCAGTTGTATCCATGTTAGCATTAGTAGGTGCATTGGCATTGGTAGGTGCAATAATGATGAGTGGTGTTGGAGCAGTTGCTATTCTCGCAGGTGCAGCCGCAATGTTAATCATAGCCGCAGCATTATTAGTTCTTGGGTACGCAATACAAGAAATTGCTAAAGGATTTGAAATGATGGGTAATCTTACAGAATCCTTAATGGGTCTGATTATGATTGCACCCGCATTAATACCATTAACCGCAATATTAAGTTTACTTGGTATTGGTATGTTGGCATTGGGTCTTGGATTACTTTACGCAACGCCGGGTATTCTTGCATTTGGACTCGCATCTATGATATTGATTGCAGCAGTTCCAGCAATATCGGCATTAGCCGCAGGATTAAGTCAATTAGTGTTAGTCGCACCAGGTTTACTTTCCTTGGCGGCAGGACTTGCGGCAGTAGGGTTGGCGATGATGCCATTCGCAATGGGTCTATTGATGATAACACCATTCCTTGGAACAGTATTCGCATTAGGACTTATGTTACCAATGATTGCAGGAGCATTTGGAGCAGGTGGTGACGATGGTGGTGGTGCAACCGCAGGTGGTGGTGGTGAAAGTGACCCATTATTAGAAGAACTTAAATTGTTGAGAGCTGACATAAAGGGTCAACCAATACAAATAGTATTTGATAATAAAGTAGTTAGTGAAATATCAAGAACACAGAGAACAAGACAAAGTAGAGGAACATAATGTCATTAAAAGACTTAAAATCAAATCTTGGTGATTACAGAAAGCCAAAAAGTGAACCTCTTGAAGTAAAAACAAGAATAGAACCTTCTGCGTTTAATACTGTACCATTAACTGATAAAATCAAAACAAAAAATGATGTACAATATTCAAGACAAACTCCTGAAAAAGTAGGTACTTCTCAGAATAAAGTAACACAAGGTGATAAGTTCAAGGGTGAGACTGAAGCAAATGAAGTAACTCAAGGTGATAAGTTCAAAGGACAAACCGACCCAACACTTGTTAATCAGACAGAAAAGTTCAAAGGTGAAACAAACCCTACACTTGCAAATCAGACAGAAAAGTTTAAAGGTGAAACAAACCCTACACTTGCAAATCAGACAGAAAAGTTTAAAGGTGAGACTGAAGCAAAAGAGTTTAAGTTTACACAAAAGTTTTTAGGTGAGACAACTCCTAAAGAGTTTAAATTTGCACAAAACTTCTTAGGTGAGACAACTCCTAACGAATCAGATAGAAGTTCTAAGTTTTTAGGTGAAACAACTCCTAACGAATCAGATAGAAGTTCTAAGTTTTTAGGTGAAACAACACCCAATGAATCAGATAGGTCTTCAAAGTTTTTAGGTGAAACGACACCCAATGAATCAGATAGAAGTTCTAAGTTTTTAGGTGAAACGACACCTAACGAAATGTTAAAACAAACTGGTGAATCATTTTTAGGTGAAACGACTCCACCAGTTGCAGGACAAGGTGATAAATTTAAAGGTGAAACGACACCTAATGATTTTACTTTCAATGGTAACTTAGAAGGTCAAGGACTTGAAGTAGGACAACAGGTTAATTTCTTTACCGATGATAAAGCAGTTGGATTCTCACCATTTATGAGAACCAAAGATGATACTAAATTTACAGGTATAAATGATACTCAATTTGATAACGCATCGTCATTATTAAGTAATTTTAGTCAACAAAGTCCTGGAATATCATTTCAAGCCGGATATGGTCAATATAAGGTAGGAAAAGCAATTGGTGATACACAAAGATACTCACCAGATGGTGATAGATACATAGATTCATATACAAGTATTGGTGATTTATTACAACAAAGACAATCACCATCTTTCTTAGACGAAATGTACTCTAAATTCAATCTTCAAGACCCAGAAGCAAATAAATTTAGTTTAATACCTCAACCATATGTTTTAAGAGGTATACAACGAAAGAAAAAAGGTGAACCTCAAAGTTGGGGATTTGGATTCCCAATTGATGATGGTTTAATTCGTGGTGGGGCAGTTGCTTCAACTGAAAGAGCTGCAATAGACTTAGTAAGGATGGGTTCATTCTTTTTATCAGTAAAAGGTTTACTATGGTCTGCAACACAAATTGGAAATCAGAGAAGTAACACATATAATAAAATTTGGACTCCTGCAAACTTCTTAGCTGCGATAGGTGGTCAACAAATAGGATTTAAACCTGATAGAAGTGGTATCCTTGGATTAGATACGCTAGGAAAATACACAAAAATAGGTGGTGTCACCGAAGGTAATCTTCAAAAACCAAAAAATAATCTAATTTCGTTATATGATAGTTTTGGTACGATTGAAATTGGTAGTGACTTAAAAACATTTAGTGGTGGTACTGATTCCTTATATGGTATTGGTCAGACTGTTGTAAAAAGATATACAAATTCATTTATAAAAGGATTAGGTGCAATCGCAACTGGTAATAAAATTACAGGTCTATCTGATTACACTCAAAAGTTCTTTTTTAAAGAAAAAAATGAAGAAACTGAAGAAACATATTTTAAATCTATACCAACTGACCCAGAAGACCTTAAGAAATATGGTGTAGTAGAACAATTAGGTAAAATACAAAAGTTCAATGAAGATAACAAACCAAATCTTGTTGAATCAGATGGATTAGTAGGGCCAGATATTGTTGACATTGGGGATTATATGATGATTTCTCATGGTAAGTTAATGGATATGGCAGATGAAAGAGCGCAGCTTGGAGCTACACCTGTATCGCCAACTGATTTTAGGAAAAAGTTAAAAGGTGGTTCAAGGGGTAATGTAGAATCAAAAGAGTATGACAAAGAAAATATAGAAACAATATTTAAGTTCCCAAGTCCAGGTAAACCTGTCTATACAGATGGTTCGGCTAGAACTGGTCAAAAGGAAATGAAATATGATACCACAAAGCTTACTAATTGGTCATCGCATTACGATAAAATACAAGCATCAAAAATTGGTGATGAAATCCAATCAGACTTAGTTAATTTAGTTTTCAGATTAGGTACTGAAAAGAGTAATCTACAATTTAGAGGAACTGTAACGGGGTTAGCAGAGAACTTCTCACCAACTTATACTGAAATAAAATATAGTGGTAGAGCAGAACCTGTATATGTTTATGAGTCATTTAAACGAGACATATCATTTAATTTTAAAGTATACCCAACATCAAGAGTTGAGATGCAACCATTGTGGACTAAGTTAGAACGATTAGCAACTTATACAATGCCAAATTATACAGGAAACGGATATACTGCGCCGGGTAGTAAAACGAACAAAGAATTAAAACTAACAGTTGGTAAGTTGTATGTAGAAACACCAATGATATTAACATCATTATCATATACATACTCAGACGAGGTTGCATGGGATGTAGATTTTGGATTACCAATGGGTATTGATGTTGCGGTAGGTGCTACTGTACTTGGAAATAATATACACGAATATGATAGTGGTGAGGTATTTGTTTTTAGTAGTGATTTTAGAATTCAAGGTGCGAGTTAAATATGAAAAGATACGATAACATACCAGTAATTAAAAAAGAGGGTGAACGAAAGTACTCTACTACATTAGTATATCCTATAATAAATCCTGAAATTAATGATACTTACATTATAACAAAAGAAGGTGATAGGTTAGATAATTTAGCATGGGAATATTATTCAGACCCTACATTGTGGTGGATTATAGCCAGAGCTAATAATATAGGAAAAGGTACTTTGTTTCCAGAAGTTGGAATACAATTAAGAATTCCTAACGATACACTAAAGTTTATAAATGAGTATGATGCGTTAAATAAAAAAGAAGATTAAGTTATGAGTTTTCAATTAGGTGCAAGAGCTTTACCAAAGCCAACACAGCAAATGTCAAGTGATGTAAGTAGTATCGGTGTCTCAGGAGTAGGACTTCACAGTAGAGCTTATGGAAAAATTACACTTGCAAGTGGTGGAATTGTTAAATGTTCTTCCAATTCATTTAAGTCAATAGAAAGTATTACTAATGATGCTACACACGCAGACTTGCTTACAGATGATAGTGGTAGATTAACACCTTTTCCTGTATTAGAAAGTATTTCTATAAATAACGATGGTGGGCAAGATATATCAGACGCAATGTTATTTGAAGCAAGTTGTAATTGTAAAGTTTATAGTCGAGCTCATTTTAACCATATCGAAAAAAACTTTATGACACCAAGACAACGAGTAAAGGTTACGATAGGATGGGTTGGTGGAACGGCAAAAACAGTAACAGGTGAAATCACAGGATTTAATTTCACTATTAACTCTGATTTAAGTTACGATGTTAGTTTAAAAGTAGCAGGAGCAGCAGATGGTGTTTTAGATGTTGACTACATGACTTTAAAAGATGTGGGTAAAGAAACAGTTAAAGACCCTGAGTCTGGTAAAGAAGTCCCATCAACCGACTTAATAACAAACCTTGTTGGAATCTCATCAAAACTAACGGGTAAACCTGCAGAGGGTAAAGCTCAAGTTAGAAGTGGTGGTGCAGGTAAACCTAAAATTGGATTGGTTAATCACCAAATGGTAAATACGGGATGGTCATCGTTCTTTAATAGTGCAACAGATAATGTTTTACCATATGTAAGATTAGATGAGTTTATTGACTATGTTAATAAAAATTCTAAAAGTGTTGCCGGTACTGCAGCTCAAAAGTTTGATTATTCTCAAATAAAAATAAAAACATCAAATGATTCAAAAATAGCATCAGCAAATCCATTAGAAATGATATTTGGTTGGGCATCGAAGTATGGTCCTAATGCAGATTATAGCGCTTTAACAAAAGGTAGTAATCCATTGGCAGGTATTTGGGTTCAAATTGGGTTTATGCAAACCACAATGAAAGAACTAAAAAATCCACCAGGAAAACAAGATTCTCCAAGTAGGGTAGCAACATCTATGTTCTTAAAAAAAATATTTAATAAAATAAATGAAAACTCAGGTGGATATCTTACATTATTTTTATACAATGACCCAGATTCGCCTGAGTCTGAAAAAGGTAAATTTCTAATTTTAAATAAGGGTACTGCAGCTAAAAAACAAGCAACTCCAACAATGATTAAATTAGTAAAAGGTTTTGGAGATGGTGTTAGAGATTGCAGTCTTACATCTAATTTAGACTCAGACCTAATTGCGTTAGCAACTGCAGCAGCTATGGATGGTGAGGGTTCACCACAATTAGATGCAGTTTTTGCGGGTTGTTATCCAGGTTCTGTTGGAGAAAATGCTAATGATTTCGAAGGAGATTTAGCAAAAGCAATTGAATCACTTGGGGATAATATTAGTGAAGATGATATTACAGGTGCAAAACAAGCATTGAAAGCATATGTAAAAAATAACAATAAAAAATATAACCCAAACATTAGTTATGGGTTAGAATGTGAACTTACTGTTGATGGTTACAATGAACCAAAATATGGAGATTGTTTTAGCGTTGATAGATTACCAACGAGAATAAGAGATAAAGCATATTTTATAGTAACAAAAATTGGTCAAGAATTTAATGGTGGTGATTGGTCTACTAAAATATCTGGCCTAATGATGATTGATGTATAATGGGAAGACGAAGAATATATTATCCAGAAGGAAGTATCCAAAAGGGTCTATACACCGAGGGTGGTGAATGGATGACTGATGATGGTGACGAATGGGTTGGGCAATATCACAAATATACCAACACAGGAGAAATATATACTCAGCCAGTATATGTAAAAGATGTATCTGTAAAATTAGTACCACTTTATAGATTGAACGAACAACTTGCGAAAAATACTTTTCAATATAATGTATTAAAAGAGTTAGTTGAAGATTATGAACAAAATCTTGTAGTACCTGACCCTCATTTGTTTCAACCAACTCAAGAAGATTATGACAATTCTTTTGCAACAAGGTATTTTTACAAAAGAAAGGGAAGTACCATTATTAATGAAGTAAGTGAAGATGGGTTTGGTGAGTTAGAGAGTGTATACTATCAGAAACTCGAATTAAAATGGAAAATTGCTGGACCTTTAAATGATACACCAGAAGAAAAAGGTATTATTGATACCAATAAAAGAACAATTATGTTGTATCAGAATGTATTTTTAGGCCTTGAACGATATCTTACCAACTTACAACAAGGTGCAAAAATTTAACAATTATTTAACATTAAAAGTTTGGTAGTCTCAAATATTATCACTATATTAGTAGTGTAAGATTAAGAGATATGATAAAATCAAAACCAAAAAGTAACGGAAAAATTGAAATAGACTTGACAGGTCCTCAAGGTAATGCATATTACATATTAGGAGTTGCAAAAAACCTTTGTAAACAAGTGGGTGTTCCATTTGAACCACTAATGAAAGAAATGACAAGTGGTGATTATGATAATCTAATCAAAGTGTTTGATGACAAGTTTGGGTCAGTAGTAATAATGTATAAATAAAATGAAAAATATGAAATACGGAATTGAAATCACAAAACCATGGTCAAAAGAAATGTATGACCACAATGAGAAAGTAGCAGAATTGATGAAAGCTGAGATATTACTTAGTATTAAGAACAATAAAAATAATTGGGATAAACTCAATGAACTGATACAACTTTGTGGTGGAATCCAATGGGGAGCATCATACGGAAGTGATGATGATACTTCAGAATTATACCAAGAAGTTATAAACGAACTTGATAATGTTCAAAACTATTGGTTAAACGAAGAGTATCCTTACTATGCTGAAAAAGGATTGGTAAGTGATATTGACTTAGAGTTTATCGGATATTAATTTGGATAATTCATAAAAGTTTCGTATATTAGTTACGGATGAAAATTGTAGATAGCAACAAACAACTTAAGAAACATATATCCCAACTCTATCGGGAAAGGATATTGGTGTACCCTATACTTACGAGTTTAGATAAACACCCTATAAAGACACGAGTATCCGCACTAATCATATCAGATGGTACATTAGACCTATTTGTTAATTACAACAACATAGACGCAAGTAAAATAGACGAAAAGGTAGAGTTTCACAACTTTAAAGAAGTTTACATAGTAGGAATGAAAGATTTTCTATATCACTATGATTTCTTACCCAATATGTATGATTTAGAAATGTCACTCTTTTGGCAAGCTAAACCATTCGATGTACAAGAGAAACCCATCTACACTATATTCAGAAGACGACAGGCACCTAAAGCAAATGACCTTATTCCTATATGGAAACACTACGAACAATTCGAAGATTGGAAGAAACTTTTTGTCGACTCAAAAATTTCTAAATTCTCACAACTATATGCGAAAGCATTACAATGGGTTGAGAAGAATGGACTTTATACGGATTTAGATACACTTGAACATACTCAATATAATACACTTACTACAACATCACGACCATCCAATACATTTGGTGGAGTAAATTACGCAGCACTTAAGAAAAATGATGGTACTCGTAGTAGATTTATTTCACGATTCGAAAATGGTAAATTGTGCCAATTAGATTTCGATGGATATCATATTCGACTTATATCAAAACTAATTGGCATAGATATTCCGTTAGATAAGAAAGCACATGGGTGGTTGGCAAATCAATATGGAAAAGATATTAGTCAAGCAAAGGCAATCACATTTAGACAACTATATGGTGGGGTGGAAGATGAATACTATCACATACCATTTTTCAAAAAAACATCAGATTACATAAACTCACTATGGTTAGATTTCTTACGAAATCGTGAAGTGGTTACACCTATTTTACAAAGAAAAATTAAATTTGATGAGAATCTAAATAAAAATAAATTATTTAATTATGTTTTACAAGCGCTTGAAACAGAAAGAAACATATTTATATTAGATAAATTGTCAAAAATCAATTTGAATCAAAAGTCAGTACCTATATTATATACATACGACTCGATTCTGTTCGATGTTGACGCAAACGAAGAGAATTACATTAGGGAAGTTAAATCAATAATGGAAAAAGATGGATTCCCTGTCGAGATAGAAATTGGAAACAATTATGATAATATGGTTAAGACCGATATTTAGGTATTTATAGTTATGAAGAAATCCCAAAACATAGTAGATAGAATATTACGGAAGGTTTGGTCTGATATAGACACTAAACTTACTGAAGGTATTTATACTGAAGAATTCTTAAAATCTTTTTATTATCATCTTATAGATGAGGTTGGTGAAGCAAACGCTGATATTCTAATTCAAGAGTTTGATAAAGGTAATGAAGAAGAGCCAGAAGAAGAAAGACCTGACTCTGGTGAAGAAAAAGACATTGACAAATTTGGAATGTTGACTCAGATTGAAAAAGACAAGTTAAAGGATAAAGAAAAAGTAAAAGAAAATATACTAATTCAATTAGGACAACTCCTTAGTGAAGCTTCCATATATGACAACAAATATGCAATAGGTGATAAATTCATACCACTTAAAAATACGGCAGATTTATTACAAATGGGATTACCAAAAGGTGAAAAAGTACCTAAAGGACCTTTTACTAAAATAGCACCTACTGAAGATGGTGTTCAAGTAAAAATAAATAATGGTCAAACTGTATATGTATCCGCTGAAGATACTGGTAAAAATTATATAATTACCGCAAGTAATGGAAACATTCAGTCTTTATTTGGTAAAATGAGAAAAGGTTCTAAACCAACTGATGTAAACTTTGATACAGAAACGATGGAAACTGCACAATGTATGGGAACATATGTAAATGGTTTCAGTATACTTAAACAATTAAATGCAGCTACCGAAGAAACTTTACCAAAAGTTACTAACGATGTAAAACAGAAATTTGTAAAAGCATTGGGGAGTAGTGGAGAATACGCAAAACCTAATGAGATTTTATCTAAATTAGATACGATGCCACTCGGTGATTATTTCTTGATAGCACAATTAATGGCAGGTATGACCAAGTTTACAGATGATATGAAATTTAAAGGTGCATTTATAACTCATAAAAATATAAAAGGATATTATCAAGCTACTGAGCGTTCTGAATTAGTAGATGGTGTAAAAGATAATACTGCTGATTGTGTTATATCCAATGTCCCATCGTCTGAACTTATATCTAAGTTAGGTGAAGGGTTACCTGTTGAATATGATAAAAAGGGTGTTTGTACAATAACTGGTACAAGTATTAAGTTTATACAAGTATCACTCAAAAAAGCAGAAGGTGGAGCTCAATTAGGTAAAATATATGGATTCTTAAAAGACAAGTATGGGTTATTGGGTACTGAGGATGTTAAGAATTTGGCATTAGAGTCAGTTCAATTGAATGAGGGATTAAGAGACTTTTTAAATAAGGGTGTTGCTTTTATAAAAGGTATTGGTTCTAACTTATTACAGAAAATTTCTCAATTAGGGAAATTCTTATTTGGATTCTCAAAAAAGATATTCAAGGGATTAAAAAAATCTCCAAAATCTGAAGTTAAAAAATTAGAAAAAGAATTACTAAGAGCAGGGTTACATGAAGGTATTCTAAATGAAGCTAAGAAACCATCTATATATGATTCTTTTGAACAAATTGCAACAAATCAAAAAGTATTAGATAAATTAGTAACTAATGTGGATACTAAACTAAAAGCATTGTATAGTTCAGCTATATCAAATCCAGCATTTTACTATAACGGATATGAAAAACTCTCTTTAACTGCACCTGTATCAAAAGATACTGTTGCTAAGTTATTGACAAACTTTCAATCAGCAATCGTACTTAAAAGTATATTGGGTGATTTATCTGGCGATGCAAAAAAGTTATACTCACAACTAATAGAGATAGAGAAAGAAATGATATATGGTAAAACAACATTACCTTTATATAAAGTCTTTGGTGTAGATAAAGATGGAAAAGGAACTACATATAAACAATTTCCTGGTTCTGAAAAATTTGTACAAGACAAGTTGTCAAAAGACTTATCAGATACAACGGTATTCTTTTTAAGAACAAACGCAAAAGATGGTAAGTATTTCACAATGACGGGATATGGATTAACAGGTATAAATGAAACAACAGGTGATATGAAATATTCCCAATTTAGAATGGGAACTAATTCATCTGGTAGATATAGTTACAACTTTGAAGGTACACAAGAACTTCCATTAGGAAAAGTTAAATCAGCTTTAAAGATAAAATAAGGGATATGGGTGAGAACGCAATTATTATGTACATTTACTAATGAAGCTGAATTTGAATCGGTTTTAGAAACTATTCAAGACTCATTCATCCTTTATAGTAGAAAGATATTTATTTTAAAATTAAAACCATCACAAGAATTAGTGATTAGTTATAACATCATACCAAACAATGAAAGAAAATTCTTAGGAAGTACTATATTAGCACATCGTAAGAAAGAGTCAAACACTATTTACACAATCAACGCATTGAATAGATTGATTGTAGACTTAAATGGTGGTGTTGAGGATAAAACATATAAAATTGATTGGGATAGTTATAGAAACTCTATGATTCTAACAGATGGTGATGGATACAAAATATTAAATACAAGTTTATTTAGAATAGTCAATGTAAACTAAATTATATGCAAAAAAGTTATAATGGTCTTGATGATATGTTATCATGTATCATAAGACACAATTTTCATAAAGACAATTATCAGATAGGTAGTGGTAAATCTGTACCAGTTGATTTACAACCAAAAAGAACTGCGGTTATAGTCGGTTATACTGATGATGAGTTAATTCAAAAATTTGTAGACTCTAAACACTTCAAATGGATATATGTAGTACATGACTTTACAAGAGAGCAATTAGATTTTCTTAGAGTTCAGTTTGGAGAGTATGGGGATTTAGTTAGACCAATACTACACGAAGATGTAATAAAGATATTCAGAATGGCATGGGAATGTATTGACCTTGTGTTCATTAATAGTCCATTAGAAGAACAATACAAAACCTTTCAAAGATATTACACTTATGTAAAGCACATTTCAGCTGGTTCTAATTTTGATTCCGAAGTTCATGAAGAAATGCTTAAACACTCATATGCACCTAAAACAAAATTTAAAGATGGGGTTTGGATGCTTCAACACGAAATGTGGCCATGGTATTATGAAAAAGATATTAGACGACCAATCCAAAATCCATACGATTCAAGTAAACCTCGAAGTAAGTGGTTAACAGGAACAGGAACATTACAAGTAGGCAAGAGATTCAGATGGTACGAACAAGATTTAATGATTCATACAAATTGGGACGCAAAGAATCCGTTTGTTGAGTACTATGATGGGATGAAGTTATATGATAGAATACCTGATTTTGAACAATCAATGCGTATACTCGCAATGAATCAAGAATACAGTACTCCTATTGAATTAAGACAAGGTGATATGGAAGATATAGATTACAAAAAGCACTATTTGGAACTCGTCAACGAGGGATTACTAACTAATCTTGTTTAATTCATATAAACTGCGTTATTAAATATTTTTACATATTTATAGTAGTACTGAAAAGAACAAAATAAAAAATAATTAAGAATATATTTGGATTTGTCAACCAAATGTTGTATATTAGTGACTAACATAAATAATTAATAATTAAAAAAGGTAAATTATGGCAATTGATTTAAACGCAATCCGCAATCGTCTGAATTCTCTTCAGACCAAAGTAACAAAGACCGACAACTTGTGGAAACCACAACCCGGCAAACAACAAGTAAGGATTCTTCCTTATGTTCACAATCCTTCTAACCCGTTCATCGAACTTTATTTCCATTTTGGATTTGGTGGTAAAAACATTATCAGCCCAAGTTCTTTTGGTGAAGCAGACCCTATTTTAGAGTTTGCAGAAAAGTTGAAAGCAACAGGTGACAGAAACGATTACCAACTTTCAAGAAAATTAACTCCAAAGATGAGAACTTATGTTCCTATCATCGTTAGAGGTGAAGAGTCTGAAGGTGTTAAGTTTTGGGGATTCGGTAAGAATGTATACCAAGAACTTCTTGGATTCTTCGCTGACCCTGACTATGGTGATTTAACTGACCCTGTGAATGGTAGAGATGTAACAGTAGAATTTAAAACTGCTGCAGAATTAGGTAAAACTTACCCTGAGACATACATCAGAGTAAAACCTAATACAACACCTATCTCAGAGGATAAGAACATTTTAGAAACCTCTAAAGACCAAATCGTTCTTGGTGATATGTTCAAAAAAGTTTCTTATGAGGAAATGGAAGGAATGTTGAAAGAATGGTTAGATACAGGTGAAGTTTCTGATAAAAAAGAAGAACCTAAAGTTGAAGTTAAAGAAACTACAACTGCAACCTCTCCAGCAAGTAATGTAAAAGAGGCGTTTGACGACTTATTTAACGAATAATTTATGGCAAAGAAGAAGAAAGAATCAGTTCGTGATGAACTATCTTCCATCTTAGCTACCAATCTAAACAAGAAGTTTAAGACCACCCACAAGGTGGCTTACTTCTTGGATGGTGGGGAACAAACTCCAACTGACCTTGATGGGTGGGTTTCGACAGGTTCTCCAATGTTAGATTTGGCAATCTCAAACAGACCAAATGGTGGACTACCAGTAGGTCGTATAACTGAGATTACTGGCTTAGAAGGAAGTGGAAAATCATTACTAGCTGCACACGCAATAGCAGACACTCAAAAGAAGGGTGGTCTTGGTGTTTACATAGATACTGAGAATGCTTGTAATACTGAGTTTTTGGCGGCTATTGGAATTGATATCGAAAAGATGTTATATGTTCCTCTTGAATCCGTAGAAGATATATTTGAAGCAATCGACTCTATCATAGAATCCGTAAGAGGTTCTGATAAGAAGAAGTTAGTAACAATAGTAGTAGACTCTGTTGCTGGTGCATCAACTAAGGTTGAGTTATCAGCAGATTATGACCAAGCAGGTTATGCAACTCAGAAAGCTATTATTATCTCTAAAGCTATGAGAAAAGTTACTAATCTTATTGGTAGAGAACGAATCTCATTAATATTCACAAATCAGTTAAGAACAAGATTAGGTGTTTCATTTGGTGACCCTTGGACTACAAGTGGTGGTAAAGCAATAGCATTCCACTCATCTTGTAGACTAAGACTAAAATCTATGGGACAACTTAAATCTAAAATAGGTGGGGTTGACCAAGTAGTTGGTATCAAAACTCGTGCTCAAGTTATCAAGAATAGAATGGGACCACCTCTTCGTTCAGTTGACTATGATATCTACTTTGATAGTGGTATCGACAATTATGGTTCATGGTTACAAATGATGAAAACATATAAGTTGGTAACTCAAAGTGGTGCATGGTACACTTATGTTGACAAATCGACAGGTGAGGAACTAAAATTCCAAGCAAAGAATTTTGAAGACATTCTCGAAGAAAGACCTGAGCTAAAAGAATCTCTTTACGAAGAAATCTGTAATTCATATATTATGGCATACAAGAAATCAAGTGAAGAGGCAAATATTGATAATGTTGAAGTAACAGATTTTGATGAATAGTAAATACGCAGAACTTCTTAAGGAAGTAAACAAAGAATATAATACAACTAAAAATGAATCACTCAATGATAGAGTTCTTATCATTGATGGTCTTAATCAATTCATTAGAGTATTTGGAGCAGTACCTGCTTTAAATGATGATGGTGAACATTGTGGTGGTGTGACAGGGTTTCTCTTGTCCACCGCTGCAACGATTAGAAGATTAAAACCAACTCGTGTTATTATAGTCTTTGATGGAAAAGGTGGTTCAAACAGAAGAAAGTCCGTATATAAGGGATATAAGGAAGGTAGAACGGGGTTAACTAAGTTAAATAGACTTGCAGGATATGAGGACTTAGAAGACCAACGAGTATCTATGAGGAATCAATTTAAGAGACTAATTGAGTACTTACAGATATTACCGATAACAATGACTTATATAGATTATGTAGAAGCAGATGATATTATAGCATATCTTGCAAATCATTACTTTGAAAAGCAGGTAACTATTCTTTCATCTGATAAGGACTTTTTACAATTAGTAAATCACCGAATCCAAGTGTATACACCCACTAAAAAGAAAATGTATACTGAAACAGAAGTTAAAGAAGACTTCGGAGTAAGTGCACAAAATCTTATATTTTACAGAGTTTTAATGGGTGACAAATCAGATAACATAAAAGGTGTAAATGGTGTTGGTATTAAGACAATTGAATCTAAAATGAAGTTTTTAACGGAAAATCACCTTTCTTTAGATACATTCATAGAGAAATGTTCTAAAGAGTGTGATGAGAAGTTGTCAAAAAAACTTATGGACAATTTAGATACAATAAATATGAATTATGGGTTAATGCAATTATCTGACCCTGAGATATCTTCATCAATTACATCTAATGTTAGAGAAATGATGGATGTACACCAACCTCAACTAAACATAGTAGAGTTCAAAAAGATGTTTATGTATGACAAATTATACACCGCATTTGCAAATGTAGATTCGTGGTTAAGAAATTCATTTACATCATTAGACAATTATCTTAAGAATCACTTTGATATTAAAAAATAATTTCGTATATTGTAGTCTATGGAAAAATTAGGAAGTAAGTTCAGTACCTCATTTCAGAATAAAGTTATATCTTCTATATTATCAGATAGGTCGTTTACACGACAGATATATGATATTATTAAGCCAGAGTACTTTGATGCTGAATCAGCAGAGTGGTTAGTAAAAAATATCCTAAAGTATATGCATGAATTTGAGAAGATGCCAACCTTAGATGTTCTCAAAGTCAAAATAAACACCATAGAAAGAGATGTATTAAAAACTTCGGTAGTTGATACATTAAAATTTGCATGGAATCATTTAGAAAGTGATGATTTAGAATTTGTAAAAGAGCAAGTTCTTGACTTCTGTAAAAATCAATCTATCAAAAACGCAATCTTAGATTCAGTACCATTATTAGAAAGTGGGAAATACGATATGATAAAGAAAAACATTGATACTGCTATGAAAGCAGGTCAAGATTCTGATATTGGTCATGAGTACAAATCTATGATTACCGAAAGATATGAAGATACAGTTAGGAATGTAGTCTCAACAGGTTGGCAAGTTATTGATGAAATTACACAAGGTGGTTTTGGTAAGGGTGAGTTAGTTTTATTCGCAGCACCTCCTGGTATTGGTAAGTCTTGGTCGTTAGTAAACATTGGGGTTAACGCAATGAAACAAGGGAAGATAGTAGCACACTATACTCTTGAATTAAATGAAGGTTATGTTGGTCAGAGATATGATGCCGTACTAAGTGGAGTAGCAGTAGGAAACTTGAAATTTAATATGGAAGATGTCGAGAAGGCAGTCCAAAATGTAAAGGGTGACTTAGTTGTAAAACATTATCCAACCAAAACCGCAAGTGTAACATCATTAAAAGCCCATATGGACAAGATGATTTTACAAGGTAAGAAACCTGATGTAGTTATTGTTGATTACGCAGACTTACTTAGAGGTCCTCAGAAAGAAAAAAGACACGAAGAGTTAGAAGAAATTATCGAAGACCTTCGTGGTATGGCAGGTGAATATGAAGTTCCCGTTTATACGGCATCACAAATTAATCGTAGTGGTGCAGAAGATGATATTATTACAGGTACAAAAATCGCAGGTTCATTCTCTAAAATGATGACCGCAGACTTTGTAGTATCATTATCTCGTAAAATAGAAGACAAACTTGCAGGAACGGGTAGATGGCATGTTATTAAAAATAGGTTTGGGCCAGATGGAATGACATTCCCATCTAAAGCAAACTTCTCAACAGGCCAAATTCATATTTACAACGATGATTCCATTGATGGTAGAAAAACTACTACCCAGATGAAACAAGGGGAGAGTTTAGTAAGAAAGGAATTAGCGCAAAAATATAAAGAAATGTCGGGTGATATCGATTTTTAATCATATATATTAAAACCGACAAGAACATAAATGTATAATATAAATCTATAAAAATTACTATGGCATTATTTGACAATCGTATCCCATTTAAACCTTTTGAATACCCTGAATATTATACAGAGGGGTGGTTGAAACAAGCACAGGCATTTTGGTTACATACTGAAATTCCAATGCAAGGGGATATCAAAGATTGGAACGAACATTTAACACCTGAAGAAAAAAACTTAGTCGGTAATATATTACTTGGGTTTGCACAAACTGAATGTGCGGTATCTGATTATTGGACTAATATGGTTACCGATTGGTTTCCAAAGCATGAGATAAAACAGATGGCGATGATGTTTGGTTCACAAGAAACAATTCACGCAACGGCATATTCATATCTAAACGAATCATTAGGTTTGGAAGACTTTGAGGCATTTTTACATGAACCTGCAACGGCAGAGAGATTTGAGAACCTTGCAAGTATAACAAACAGATATACTCATGAAGATTTAAAATCTAATGCAGACGCAAGAAAAGAAGTAGGAAAATCACTCGCTATATTCTCAGCATTTACAGAGGGTGTGGCGTTATATTCTTCATTCGCAGTACTTTACTCATTTCAAATGAGAAACAAGTTAAAAGGTATAGGTCAGCAAATGAAATGGTCTGTAAGAGATGAATCTTTACATTCTAAGATGGGATGTCAGTTATTCAGACATATGTGTGATGAATATCCTGAATTATTAGATGAATGTAAAGAATCAATTGAAGAGGCAGCAAGATTAATTGTTGACCTTGAAATTAAGTACATTGACAAAATGTTTGAGATGGGTGATTTGGAAAACCTAAAATCAGACAATTTAAAAGAATTTATAAAATCAAGAACAAACTCTAAATTAAAAGAATTAGGATATAATGGTATCTTTGACTTTGATGAGGAAAAAGCATCTAATTTAGATTGGTTCTACCACTTAACAGGTGGACAAACACATACAGACTTCTTCGCTTTGAGGCCTACTGATTATAGTAAGGCAAATGAAGGTGAAGATTGGGACGACATATTTTAAGAAAACAAGTTATGAAGAATCACGCAGAACATTTAGAATGGGAAATAGGTACGGATTTTCCCGTTTGGGCAAATACAGAAATATATGTAAAAACTATATCAAATGGTTATTTACTACCTGGAGAAAAACCAAAAGATGCATATTGGAGAGTATCAACGGCAGTAGCTCGTAGATTAGAAAAACCACAACTTGCATCAAAATTCTTTGATTACATTTGGAAAGGTTGGTTAAATTTAGCATCACCTGTACTATCAAATACAGGTACAGACAGAGGACTACCAATCAGTTGTTTTGGAATTGATGTCGCAGACTCAATAAATGATATCGGTAAAAAGAACTTAGAGATGATGTTACTCGCCAAACATGGTGGTGGAGTAGGTGTAGGTTTAAATATGATTAGACCTGCAGGTTCTAATATTACTCAAAATGGTACATCCGATGGTGTTGTTCCATTTGCTAAGATTTATGATTCTACAATCCTTGCTACAAATCAAGGAGCAGTACGAAGAGGAGCAGCATCCGTAAACTTAAACATCGAACATGGTGATTTTGATGAGTGGATTGAAATCAGAGAACCAAAGGGTGATGTAAACAGACAATGTTTAAATTTACATCAATGTGTAGTTGTTGGTGATAAGTTTATGAGAAGATTAGAAGAAGCTGACCCAGAAGCAAGAAGAAAATGGGGTAAAGTACTTCAAAAAAGAAAAGCAACAGGTGAACCTTATATAATGTATAAAGGTAATATCAACAAAGCAAATCCACCAATGTACAAAAACAATGGATTAAAAGTCCATATGACAAACATCTGTTCTGAAATCACATTACATACAGATGAATCACATAGTTTTGTTTGTTGTTTATCCTCACTCAACTTAGCAAAGTACGATGAGTGGAAAGATACAGATTTAATATACACCGCTACATACTTTTTAGATGGTGTACTTTCAGAATTCTTACAAAAAGCTAAGAATATGAGAGGATTTGAAAACGCAGTTCGTTCAGCAGAAAAAGGTAGAGCATTAGGTTTGGGTGTCTTAGGATGGCACACTTACTTACAAAGAAAAGGTATTTCCTTTGAAGGATTACCTGCTCAATTTGAAACTCGTAAGATTTTTTCTCAGTTAAAGATTGAATCAGAAAGAGCATCAAGAGATATGGCTACCGAGTATGGTGAACCATTATGGTGTAAAGATAGTGGATTTAGAAACACACACTTAAGAGCAATTGCTCCTACTGTTTCTAATTCTAAATTAAGTGGTAATGTATCCGCAGGAATTGAACCTTGGCCTTCCAATGTATTTACGGAACAAACGGCAAAGGGAACATTCATTCGTAAAAACCTTGAATTAGAAAAGGTATTTAGAAAAGTGGGTATTAACAAAAAAGGAACTTGGGATAAAGTTTTAGAAGATGGTGGTTCAGTTCAAGATATTAAAGAATTGGACGATTGGGGATATGTTGATGGTAAACTCTTAAAAAGAGAAGACATTCCTCAAGAAGCATTTGATAAAGACCAAGTCTTTTGGGTCAAAGATGTTTTTAAAACATTCAAAGAGATTAATCAATTAGAATTGGTTAGACAAGCGGGTGTTAGACAACAATATATTGACCAAGGAGTTTCGTTGAATCTGGCATTTCCATCTGAAGCAAGTCCAAAGTGGATTAATCAAGTTACTTTAGAAGCATGGAAACAAGGAATCAAAACTTTATATTATATGAGAACGGAGTCTGTCCTTCGTGGTGATATCGCAGCACGAGCATTAGACCCCGATTGTGTATCCTGTGATGGTTAATTAAAAAAAGGTAAGTAATGAAAGAATATTTGTACTTTTCAGCACCATGGTGTGGTCCATGTAAAATGTTGAGTCCCGTAATGGAACAGGTGGGGAATACTATTCCCGTAAATAAAATAAATGTAGATGAACAACCAGACTTTGCACAAAAGTACGGAATCAGAAGTGTACCGACTGTTGTGTTATTAGAAGGTGGAGTTGAAGTGAAAAGACACATTGGTGTAAAACCTGTAAACGAATATCTATCTGCATAAAAACAATTAATAAGTTATGAAAAACACTACTGCAAAGTTTTGTTTTAACACAATGGTAAATAACGAAGCTCATGTCATCACAAGGATGTTAGAGAGTGTTTACGAGTATATCGACTATTGGGTTATTCAAGATAATGGTTCAACTGATGGAACACAAGATATAATTAAGAACTTCTTTGAAGCTAAAGGAATACCTGGTTTCTTATATCAATTAGATTGGTGGAAGGGTCATGGAATAAACAGAGACCATTGTATAAAAACTGCATTAAGTGCAGACCATGGGTGTGATTGGATACTTAGAGTTGATGCAGACGAACAATTACAAGTGGATGATGATTTTGATTGGTCTGTATTTAACGATACATCCATTCAGAGTTTCAATGTACCATGTCAAGGGCCAGGTGTAAAGTATTTTAGAACTTGGTTATGGAATGCAAAAGAACCATGGGCATTCTACCCAGAAAAAGCGCATGAGACAATTTATTTAGATAGAGATGATGTTGGTGAAGGATTTCAACGAGTACCATTAGACAAAAAGTTTAGACACATTCTAACTAACGATGGACAAACTTGGTTACAACCAATGAAGTTTTTAAAAGATGCATTAAACTTAGAACTTGATGTAGTCCCAAACAATAAAGTCTTAGAGGATAATTATCATTTATTCTACATAGCAAAATCCTATCACGATACACTTGGTGATAATTTTCCATTTGGTGAAGACCATAGGAAAGAGTTTGCAAGACGATGTATATTTTATTTTGAACAATATCTTTATAAAGTAAATCCAGAGTACAAAGAGAATAATTTAGTATCATCTACAAAAGATGAATTTTCTTATTGGTGTTGTTGTGGAATAGCAGCTGCATACAGGTGGATGGGTCAAATTGATAAACAAATAGAGTGGTTGAATAAAAGTGTTGAGTTTTGTCACGACAGAAATGAATCATACGCCAGATTGGCAGAAATATACTTGGAACGAAAACACTTTAGTAAAGCATTACAATGTACTAAAATGTTAGTAGATTTAAACAGAAAAAACCCATTCCCAAATCTTCAGTTTATAATAGAGGATACCGCATATTACGATACAAGTGAATATCCAAAAGAACTTCATACTAAAGCATTAAGAGGATTGAATGGCTAAATACGATTACATTATTGTAGGTTCTGGATTCTTTGGTGCAGTATGTGCATACGAACTTAGAGAAAAAGGTAAAAAGGTTCTTGTATTAGAAAAACGAGACCACATCGGTGGTAATTGTTATACCGAAGAAATAGAAGGTATTCATGTACACAAATATGGACCACATATATTTCATACAAATAATGATAAGGTTTGGCATTGGATAAATCAGTTTGTAGATTTTCATCAATTCCAATTGAATATAGTTGCAAACTATAAGGGTGAAATATATCCGTTACCTTTCAATATGTATACATTCAACAAAATGTGGGGTGTAACGACACCCGAAGGAGCAAAACAAAGGATTGAATCACAAAGATTTAAGGATACTCCAACTAATTTAGAAGAACAGGCGAAAGCACTTGTTGGTGACGACATTTACGAAAAGTTAATAAAAGGTTACACCCAAAAACAATGGATGAAGCCAGCTAAGTTGTTACCAAAGTCAATTATCAAAAGATTGCCTGTAAGATACACATATAATAACAATTACTTCAATGACAAATATCAAGGAATACCAATCGGTGGATACACTCAGATATTTGAAAGACTATTAGAAGGTATTGAAGTATTTACAGAAACGGATTATTTTGATAAAAAAGACTTTTGGGATGATATGGGTAATAAAGTAATTTATACAGGTCCGATTGATAAGTACTTCGATTACAAATATGGTGACTTAGAATACAAGTCTTTACATTGGATGCATAAAATGTATAAATCAAAAGATAATTATCAAGGATGTGCATTAATGAACTATACGGATTCAGAAACACCTTATACTCGAACCATAGAACATAAACATTTTGATAATCAGAATCAAAAAGGAACTTATGTTAGTTGGGAATATCCACAACTTTACGAAAGAGGGGTAGAACCATATTATCCTGTAAATGATAAAATTAACAATGAGATGTATAACAAATATAAAAAACTTGCGGATGGTCAAGATAAAGTAATATTTGGTGGTAGGTTGGCAGAGTACAAATACTATGATATGCATCAAGTAATCGCATCCGCACTTAAGAAAGTAGAAAGTTTATGATAGTAATAGATGATTTTATAAAAGACGAAAGTCTATTGAATGATTTAAAGAATGACACCACATTTTTTAATGATAAAAGTTATATGTGGTGGGATGGTTGGTGGAATTCACCTACCGATACACTTAAAAAAAGGTTGATAGAATACATTTGGGGTGAGAACTCACCATACGAACCATTAAGTGTTACAGGATTCGAATATTGGACAGGCATTTACTCGGAGTTTGAAGAAAAGGATGAACTACCATTCCATTTTGACAAAGACGAAGCACATTACTGGAGAACAAACGAAATTATTACACCAATAATTGGAACAGTTTACTATCCTTGGGAAAATGATATTGATGGTGGTTATCTTGAAATATATCCACATGGTCAAGATGGTGAACCTGAAAGATTAGAACCAAAGTATAATAGACTGGTTATATTCCCTGCAGGCGCCCATCCACATAGAGTTACTAAAGTTACTCGTGGTACAAGACACGCAATAGCAATTAATCTATGGGATATCGAACCAAGTGGATTAAAAAGTGGTGATATAATTTTGGAAAATTAAAATAAATTTCGTATATTAGTGAAAAGATTTAGAATGGCATTAAGAGGTGAATTACATCCACAACATAAATTAACGGAAAGACAAGTAAGGTCTATTCGTAAATTATGGCAAGTGGGTCATCGTAATATTAGAGTATTGGCAAGAAACAATGGAGTATCACCTGCTAACATAAGAAAAATTGTTAGAGGTGAAACTTGGAAACACTTACTATTTGGTGAGTTTAACGAGTATCAATGAAAATTAAAGGGAAAGAGTATACAGATATTTCAAAGTTATCCGTAAGACCTATCTCAAAATCAGTAGCAAAGGACATTATCATAAAAAACCATTATAGTGGTATATGGACAAAGGTTAGTTATTGTTTGGGATTGTATATTGAGGATAACTCACACTCTTTCTTTTCATCGACAGATAAGTTAATCGGTGTTGCAACATATGGTGACCCAATCGGAAGACACTCTGGGCAATCAATATCAGAGTTATTGGATAGAAAAGAAGTATTAGAACTTACAAGATTATTTGTATTTGATGGATACGGATGTAACATTGAAAGTTGGTTTGTAGGTCAAACATTTAAGTGGTTAAGAACCTACGCAAAACACATCAAAGGATTAATTTCATACTCAGACCCCAAAGCAGGTCATTTAGGAACTGTATATCAGTCAACTAATTGGGTATACCAAGGAAATAGAATAAGACCAAATGATAGTTGGTTATTTAAGTTTGAAGAAAATGGGGAGTGGCAACATGGTAGAACAATATTTCCATATTATGGAACTAATAACCCCACCAAAATACAAAAGGTAATTGGTAAAACTTTTTGGATTAAAAAAGAACCAAGAAAGCATCGATACATTTATATTTTGGATAAGTCAAAAAAAAGTCGTATATTAAAGAGTTTAAAATATCCTTCACTACCATATCCTAAACAGGGTGAGTTATTTGAAGAAGAAATAAAAAAATTAGAACCAATTGAAAGAACCTAATAAACATTATGTAGACGCCTCAAAGGTTTCAATCAGAGAAATCAATAAAAGTGTTGCAAAACATATGATAGTGAAGTATCACTACTCTCACGCATGGACAATGTGTAGATACGCACTTGGTGTGTATTACAAAGGTGATGGTGAGTTTTTTGGTAGTGAAAAACTAATTGGTTGTTTGGTATATGGATATCCCGTAGGTCGTTCAGCGATTAAGTCTGTAATTGATGGTTTAGAAAAAGATGAGTGTTTAGAATTGACAAGATTGTTTATACACGATGGATATGGTTCAAATGTAGAATCATACTCAATGGGTCAGTCTTTTAAATGGATGAGAGAAAATGCACCAAATATTAAGATGTTATTGAGTTACGCAGACCCTGAACAATTACACCTCGGTGGCATTTACCAAGCAACTAATTGGTTATATCAAGATTGTCGTGATATACAACTAATGCCAAACTATTCAGTATCACTAACTGAAAATCCTTACAATTGGATTCATTCGAGAACTGTATTCTCAAAATGGGGTTCACATAATGTAGAACACTTAAAAACAGAAATAGGTAAACAAAACAAATCATGTTTTTGGCGAAAGAAAGAAGCACCTAAACATAGGTACATTCAAATCTTAGGTCAAAACAAATCTGAGAAACGAAAACTTAGTAAGATGTTAAAACATAAAACAAGTCCGTATCCAAAAGACCCTGAGGAGTTTTTACCACCTATTGAAAAACATGAAACTTATACGCCAGAAAACGCAGTTAACTTTTGGTAAAGTCAAAATAATTTCGTATATTTAACATATGTATCAAAATGTATTCTTCGAAAAAGAAAAGTCTATCATCCATTGTTGGGATGATGAAAAAGGTTACTTTACATCTAAGTATCGTAGGTACGCCTATGTAAGAGATGGTAATGGAGCACATCAATCCATTCATGGTGAACGACTTAAGAAATTAAATTATTGGAAACAAGATGATGACTTAAAATTATATGAGTCTGATGTTAATGAAATGACGAGGTTTCTAATTGATGAGTATGGTGATTCAGACGAACTATCAACAGGACATACAATTCTAACATTTGATATTGAGGTTGAAATGAATAGTGGGTTGCCTGATATTGAAACTGCAAGTAACGCAATTACTTCAATCGCAGCACATGACTCAATTACAAATGACTATTTTGTCTATGTAGTTAACAAAGGTGAAAAGATTGATAAAACAATCAAAGGTGCAAAGGTAGAATCATTTGATACTGAAGAGGGATTATTATCAGCGTTTATGTCCAAGTGGAGAGAGATAAATCCAACTATTGTAACGGGGTGGAATATTGATTTCTTTGATGTTACATATCTTTACAATAGATATAAACTACTATTCGGTCAACAATATGCAAATCAATTATCACCAATTGGTAAAGTATCATACAACAAGTACAGAAACAGATATATTATTGCAGGAGTATCTGCATTAGATTATCTCGCTTTATATAAGTGTTATAACTTTACAGAACTACCCAACTATCGATTAGATACTGTTGCAACAATTGAGTTAGGTCGAGGTAAGATTGAGTATGAAGGAAACTTAGACCAACTATTCAGAGATGATATTGAAAAGTTTATTGAGTATAACTTAGTTGATGTTGAGTTGGTAGTTGACTTGGATAAGAAATTACAATTCATTGACTTAGCAAGGGCAATATGTCATACAGGTCATGTGTTCTACGAAGACTTTCTGTTTTCATCTAAATGGTTAGAGGGAGCTATTCTTACATTCCTTAGAAGGAGTGGTAGGGTAGCACCCAATAAACCATGGAGAAAGAAACGAAACGCAGATGGGTCTGATGGTGAAGGGAAGTTTACAGGCGCATATGTAAAAGAACCAAAACCTGGTCTTTACAAATGGGTTTATGATTTGGATTTAACATCACTATATCCATCAATCATTATGAGTATCAATATCTCACCTGAAACTAAGATTGGTAAACTTAAGAATTATGTAGCAGAAGACCATATGAGAGGTAAGATTGATACTTACTCTATTTTGGATGATGAGGGTAATGAGTTTCCACCACTACCTAAAGATAAATTTCTAAAGTTTATTGAAAAGAATAGATACTCTGTTGCTGCAAATGGTGTTTTATATAGAACAGATAAAGTTGGAGTTATACCTGAAATACTAAGTGTTTGGTTTGACAAACGAGTTGAATACAAAGACTTGATGAAAAAGTATGGTAAAGAAGGTAATGACGAACAATACAAGTTTTATGGTAAACGACAATTAGTACAAAAGATTATGTTAAACTCATTGTATGGGGTGTTGGGATTACCATCATTCAGATTCTACGATGTGGATAACGCAGAAGCAACTACAATTACAGGTCAAACTGTAATTAAAACAACTGAGTTGATTGCAAATCAATATTATTCAAAAGTAATAGGAAAAGAAGATGACTACAATGTTTATACCGATACTGATTCTGTTTTTTATCAAGCAGCGCCGTTAGTAAAAGCTAGGAATCCACAACTTAATGAAGAGTCGGATGAAGAAATGATTCCTGCGATTATATCCGCAGCAAAAGAAGTCGAAGGTCATATCAACAAAGTTTATGATACGATGGCAAAAAAGTTATTTAACATCGATACACATAAATTTGATATTAAACAAGAAACGATTGCAAAGGGTGGGTTTTGGGTATCAAAGAAAAGATACGCACAATGGATTATCAATGATAATGAAGTTGATTGTGATAAGTTAGATGTGAAAGGATTGGATGTAAAAAGAAGTTCATTCCCAACATATTTTAAGGAAGTTATGAAGACTGTTTTGTTAGATATTCTAAGGTCGGTTGATAAAAAGGAGATTGATACTAAGATTCTTGATTACAAAAAAGGTATGGAAGACCGACCATTCATTGATATCGCAAAGAACTCAGCGGTCAAAGGTATGAGTAAGTATACAACAAAGACACAAGTATTAGGTGAATTCCAAAAGGGGTCACCTGCGCATGTTAAGGCAGCAATAACATATAATCAATTACTTGCTTTCTATAAAGTACCATACAAGTACGAACCAATGAAAGATGGTGATAAGATTAAGTGGGTATATTTGAAAAAGAATCCTCTCGGATTAGATACGACAGGACTAAAAGGTCACAATGACCCACCTCAGATTTTAAATCTTGTAGAACAATATATTGACTACGATAAAATTTGGGAAAAGGAGTTAGAAAATAAACTTGATGACTTCTATAAAGCTATGGATTGGGAGAAACCAAATCCAAATCTAAATAAAGCTTCAGAATTTTTTGGATTTTAATGAGTGTAACAAATTACATAGTTGAAAAGTGTCCAAGAAGTCAAGTAGTTGATTTTATTGAAAAATACCATTACTCTAAAAATATGAATGGATTAAAAACTTCATATTGTTTTAAGTTAATGGATGGTAACAATATGATTGGGGCAATTGTATATGGTAAGATTGGAATGGGTGGAGTAGAACAAAAGTATACAAATAATCCTGATAAAATATTAGAATTAAAAAGATTAGTTTGTGTAGATGATACACCTAAAAATACAGAGTCTTACTTTATAGGTTCGACTCTTAGATGGTTACAGAGAAACACCGATTTAGATATGATTATATCATATGCAGATAAATCATTTGGACACGAGGGTGTGGTTTACAAAGCTACAAACTTTGAATTTAAAGGTGAAACTCAACCAGGTCGTGTTATTATGTATAATGGATTTAGATATCACGATAAAACGATTAGAACTAAACATAATGGTAAGTTTAAACCATTTGCGTTAGAGATTAGAAAAGCACTTGAAAATGGTAAAGCAAAGTATGAAAAGACCAAACCAAAAAACATTTATATATACCATTTCAAAAAAAGACGATTAAAAATGTTAAAATGGTTTGGATTTTAAAAATAAATTTCGTATATTAGTATAATAATAAATCAATAGTAAAAAGTAAATTATGAAAAAAAGCTCGTTTGAAGGGTTCATTACTCGATATAATTTGGGTGGTGAGGTAGAATCAGTAAAGATTGATTCAACAGATGCAGGGTTGTCAGTAAAATTCATTTCTGATGATAAGACCCTATTAGGAAATGTAAGTAGTGATAACAAAGACTTTCCAAATGGAGAGTATGGTGTTTACACTACATCTCAATTAAAAGGACTATTATCTGTATTAGATTCAGATATTAGTGTAAAAGAAGGTGACGCAGCACTTGTGTTCTCAGATAAAGGTACTTCAGTAAACTATATGTTGGCTGACCTTTCTGTAATACCTGTTGTTCCAGATTTGAAACAATTACCTGATTTTACATCTACTATCAAAATGGACAATGACTTCGTAAACAAATTCGTAAAGTCTAAAGGTGCATTATCTGATTCAGATACATTTACATTTAGTTGTAAAAGTAACAAAGGTGAAGTAATCTTAGGTTATTCAAAGATTAACTCTAACAGAATCTCAATCAATGTAGAATGTGAGTGTGATGGTGATGTAGAACCAATATCATTCTCAGCTAAGTACTTAAAGGAAATCCTTAATGCTAACAAGGGTGCAAAATCATCTTCATTGAAGATTTCACCAAATGGATTAGCTCATGTTTCATTTGAAAATGATGGATTTAAGTCTAACTATTATTTAGTGGAGATTAAGTAATGCAATTTTGGGACACAGAACCAGCGGCACCAGTCTTTGACTATGATGTAGAGAGAAAACGATTCATCGACAATATGGAATACCTATCAAGTATGCCAGTTGAGGAACAAACTCTTTATAAAAAGTGGCAGGAGTGGAACTCAGACCTACCTAAGTCTATGGCAAGAAAACCAAGTCTTGCAAAGTCTTATGATATGATTTGGACTCCAACTGACATCTACAACAAGGAACAGACTATTAAAGAAATTGAAGAGTTAGAACCTTATGTAGACTTAATCGTAGATTCTGCAGGGACTGCAAAGTGGACTGACATCCGAAAGTGTATTTCATCAATGGAGTTTACTGCTAATCCAGGTCGTAATATAAAAGCATTTGCTAAAGACCGAAAAAGTGGTAAAGTACTTGGTGTAATATCACTTGGTTCTGATGTAACATCTTTAGGTGTTCGTGATAAATACATTGGGTGGGATAAAGAAAACAAGTTTAAAGATGGTAAGTTGAATCATACTACAATTGGTACATCTATCATCGCAACACAACCTTTGGGATATAACTTCTTAGGTGGTAAACTTGTTTCGGCATTGACCACTTCACCTACATTCAGAGATTTGTGGAAAGAAAAGTATGGACAAACTCTAATCGCAGTTGGTACAACTTCTCTTTATGGAATCCATTCACAATATAATGGAATACCACATTTCAAAACATTAGGTGAATCGACAGGTAAAGTTTCTACTAAACCTGATAATCAATTTTACGATATCTGGCATCAATGGATGAAAGAACATAATGCTGATGAATACAAAAGAGTTACAACCCAAAAGGAAGGTATCCAAGGACCTGTATCTGGTATCAAACAAAGAATATTGTCTATGATTTTCAAAGAGTTGGGAATCAAAAGTACACAATATCAACATGGATTTAAACGAGGTGTATACTTCGCAATGATGTATGATAATGGTAATGAGTTTCTAAGAAACGAGATTGATGAAAGTCAGTTGAAGATGAAAAAGAAGTTCGAAGAAGGTGATGATTACACAATCAGATGGTGGAAGAAGAAAGCTATTAGAAGATACACTAAGTTACATGATGAGAATAGGTTGAAACCAGATACATTGTATTACATGGATATTATTGGAATGACTTGGGAAAACGCAAAAGAAACATATTTAAAAGAAGTAGGTAGATGAGCAATTCACTATGGGTTGAAAAATACAGACCCGATACATTAGATGGATATGTTGGTAATCAACATATATTAGACAAAGTAAAAATATACATTGAAAATGAGGATGTACCTCACTTGTTACTCTATGGAGTTGCAGGAACTGGTAAGACTACCCTCGCAAAGATAATCACAAATCAGATTGATTGTGATTTGATGTATATTAACGCTTCTGATGAAAACTCAGTTGACGCAGTTCGTGACAAGATTCGTGGATTCGCATCATCAATGGGTTTCAGAAAGTGGAAAGTTATCATATTAGACGAAGCTGATTATTTGACACCAAATGCACAGGCAGCACTTCGTAATCTTATGGAAACTTTTAGTAAATCTACAAGGTTCATTTTAACTTGTAACTATGTAGAGAAAATTATTGACCCGATTCAATCTCGTTGTCAAACATTCGCAATAACACCACCTTCTAAAAAAGAAGTGGCAAAAAGATTGTTTGATATACTAAACGAGGAATCAGTTAAGTTTGAAAAAGAAGACTTGGCAATTTTGGTCAATAGTGGTTATCCTGACATTCGTAGAGTTCTAAATTCAGCACAAAGACAAGTTGTCAAAGGTGAATTACAAATAGATACAACCTCTACAATTCAGGCGAACTATACTGAAGATGTAATAAAAGTTTTACAAGAGAGTGGTGAAATGAAAACAAAGTTCAACACAATCAGACAAATTATTGCAGATTCAAAAGTGAAAGACTTTACACCATTGTATAGAGCACTTTATGATGAAGTAGATTCATATGCAAATGGTAAAGTCGGACACACTATTTTAAATATAGCCGAGGGTCAGTACAAAGACTCCATGGTAGTTGATAAAGAAATCAATGTGATGGCTATGGTATTAACTATTTTAATGACATTAGGAAAATAAATTATGGCAAAAAAAGGAAAAGGTAAAGTTGTTAACTTGGGTGGTCAACAAAACCCACAACAACAACCTCAATTAAAACTTGACCCAAGAAAATTAGAGACAGTAAGTTGTCCTGAGTGTGGTGGGATATTTTTTGACGAAGTAACAATGTATAAAGAAGTACCAGCAGTACAATCACCAAATGGTGTAGCATCAATGTTACCAATACCTGTTGTATTGTGTAACAATTGTGGAACTGTTCATCCTAAATTTACACCGAAAGAACTAATTGATGGCGACAACCAAGAAGGCTAAGACATTATTTCAACATCTATCTGGACTTAAGGAGTCAAAAACTTCTTGGGATAGTCTTTCAGTTATGGATAAAAAAACCTTTGAACCATTTATGGTCAATAGGTTTTTGTCTATGAATATGGGATTATTGGAGTTGGTTAACGAGCTACAAAAGTTTACTATTGGTCAACTCAGTCCAAGAGATGTTTATAAAATGTATCTTGATTTTTTACCAAAGAAAAGGTCTTTTGACAAATACATAAAAGGTAAAAAAGATGACAAGTATAATTCCAATGTGTTGGAGTATCTTGCAAAGTACTACTCAGTATCACAAAGAGAAGTCAGAGACTATCTTGAAATACTTAGTAAAGACGATATTACTGAAATATTGTTAAAATATGGGTTAGATAAAAAAGAAATAAAAAAATGGCTAAAGTAATAAAAGACAGAAAAAATAAAGTAGAGTGGAAGGGTGAGAGAACTGAAAAAAGAAATGTAGAAGAAAACGCAGTAGAATATTGTGAAAGATTATACCCAGAAACTACATCAGAGTTCCAAAAGATTTTAGATGAAATGTATGAAACATTTTGTAAAAAACAAAGAAACTATGGGCCAGGTAATATATCGGTTGGAACTAATTTAGAATCAGACGAAGATATCAAACTATCATTAGTTGGGTTATGGTTTAGAAAAAACGATAAAATCCAAAGACTAAAGCAATTGGTTGTATTAGGGCAACCTGATGAGGTCGGTGAGAATATCCAAGACACTTACGAAGACTTGAGTGTATACGGAATTATCTCTCAGATAGTCCAAAGAAAGAAGTGGGCTAAGTAAAAACTTAACAATTTAATAACATTAAAAATTTGGCATTCTCGTCAAATTGTCGTATATTAGAGTGTATGAAAAAATCTATGGTATCTAACATCTTTAATTTCCCCGTTCATAAAGAACAGAAGGGTGATGTTAAAGTTTCGTATTCTCAATATACAATGTGGGCTAATTGTCCAAAACAATGGAAATTGACCTATATGGATGGTCACAAAGACTTTGACCCATCTATTCATCTTGTATTTGGTACTGCGATGCACGAGACAATTCAATCGTGGTTACAAGTAATGTACAACGAGTCGGCAGTTAAAGCAAATGAAATGGACTTAGAATCTCTACTATTAGAAGAGATGGCTAAGGAGTACAAAAAGATGATGGCAGTCTATGGTGTCAAGTTCACCACAAAAGACCAAATGAATGAATTCTACGATGATGGTGTTCAGATATTGGATTTCCTTCGTAAGAATAGAGCATCATACTTCTCAACAAGGACTATGAAATTAGTTGGAGTTGAGTTACCAATATACTATCCAGCATCCGATTCTAATGAAAACATTATGATGAAGGGATTCCTCGACTTAGTATTTGAGAATCTTGCAGATAATACAATAGAAATTTGGGATATCAAAACCTCAACAAAAGGTTGGAACAAATGGCAAAAAGCAGATAAAACAAAAACTGCTCAATTAGTATTGTACAAGAAGTTTTTCGCTGAACAATATGGATATCCTTTAGACAAGATACAAGTTAGGTACTTTATAGTTAAGAGGAAGTTATGGGAAGAAGCTATGTTTGCTCAGAAACGAGTACAAGAATTTGTACCATCACATGGAAAACCAACACTAAATAAGATTGTAAAAAGTTTTGATGAGTTTATCGCCAACGCTTTTAACGATGATGGTTCTTACAACACAGAAGGGGACTTTCCCGCTACGATGGGTAAAAACAAGAAAAGTTGTAAGTATTGTCCTTTTAAGGATAGTGAATTATGTCCCAAAGTTGAACGAATAAAATTTGTATGAGAAATCTTTCAATAGTATTAGTCGGATTACTATGTTCTTCGGTAAATAACAACGAACAACCAATAGAACAAATTGACACGATTCCTATTAAGGAAATTAAAATTGAAAAAGTAGAAAATGAAATAAAACCCATTGTAAGAAATTTAGATGATTTGGTAGAGGCAATGGTGTGGGTAGAATCAGAGGGTAACCCAACTGCATATGCAAAAAGAGAAAACGCTGCAGGAGTATTACAGATTAGACCCATAATGGTGAATGATGTAAATCGAATTTTAAACAAAAATGATGATAATAGATTTTATACACTTGATGACAGATGGAATAGAGAAAAGTCTATTGAAATGTTTTATGTATTTGTAGATTATTATCACAAAGAAAGTTCATATGAGAAAATCGCAAGGTGTTGGAATGGTGGTCCGAAGGGATTACAAAAGAAACAAACTAAAAGGTATTGGAAAAAGGTACGAAACACACTTAATAAAAATGAAGGTAGCTCTGATAGGGGATGAGAAGTACGAGAATAGAGGTGAACTTAAAGAAGCAATCTTTAAACTCAAACAAAAGTTTGGTGATGATTTAACAATTATCACGAGAGGTAAAAAGAATGGTGTAGAGAAGTGGGTTAGAAAATATGCGTTAGAAATGAATCTAAAGTATATCGAATATAACGCAGCACATACATCAAGTACTTTGTATAGTGGAATGGACGATGATTATTATGATAAACCATATCATCCAACACAACCACTTCATCAGTACGATTGTATAGTACATAATTCAGATAGAATAATATACTTTGGTGAAATAACAAGAAAAGACTTTAATCATTTTAGTAGGTTACTAAATAGATGGGGTAAAAAAGCAAGTTTTGTACAATGAGTAAATTAGAATCAAACCAATCAATAACTGCTAGGGGAATCTTAACTGAAACTCGACCATGGGGAAAGTATGAAGTATTGTTAGATGACCCTACAACAAAAGTAAAAAGAATTACAGTAAATCCAAATCAAAAACTATCTTATCAGTATCACCACAAAAGACAAGAATGTTGGACGATTATAAAAGGTGAGTTAACAATTGTTTTGGATGATGAAAAGGTATTCAGAAAATATGGTGAGACCATTAGAATACCATTAGGTGCAAAGCACAGAGCATGGAATGAAACGGATGAACCCGTTGAGTTTATAGAGGTTCAAACTGGAACCTATTTCGGTGAAGATGATATCGTTAGAATTAATGATGATTATAATAGGATTTAATAAATATTTTTTGTATATTTATAGTTAAATAAATTAAGAAGAAGTTATAGAATGAGCATAGAACTACCAAAACTAAAGAAGGTATCTAAGAATAAGGTTAAGAAACCAAAGATACTTTTACTTTCCGATGATTTACGATTACATAGTGGGATTGCAACACAATCAAAAGAAATCGTACTATCAACAGTACACAAATATGATTGGGTACAATTGGGGGCTGCATTAAAACATCCCGACCATGGTAAACAATTCATTTTAGATGATGATGTTAGAAAACTTACAGGCATAGAAGATGCATCTGTAAAGATATACGCCCATACAAGTTATGGTAATCCTGAAGTTTTAAGAGAATTATTGAATGTAGAAAAACCAGACGCAATACTACACTTTACTGACCCAAGATTTTGGGGATGGTTGTATGATATGGAAAATGAGGTTAGACAGATTTGTCCAATCATGTATTACAATATATGGGACTCATTACCTGACCCACATTGGAATGCACCATTTTACGCAAGTTGTGACTTGTTGTTAGGTATATCCAAACAAACATATGGTATTAACAAAAGAGTAATGGATTGGTATGGTGAAGATAGAGAAGATTGGTCTTTCAAGTATATTCCACATGGAGTAACTAACTTATTCAAACCACTATCAGATACAGATACTAATTTAATAGCATACAAAGAAGAATGTGGTATTAATGATTATGACTTTATTCTCGGATGGTGTAACAGAAACATTCGTAGAAAAGTTCCAGGTGATGTTGTTTTAGGAGTAGAAGAGTTTGCAAAGAAACATCCAAATAAAAAAGTACTATTGTTCATGCACACAAATCCAATTGATGATAATGGTACAGACCTTCCTGAATTGGTAAAAATGAATGTAACTAATTGTGATGTAAAGTTTTCAGATGGAAAACTAAGTACGGAAGGATTAAATATGTTTTATAACTCGTGTGATGTGGTATTGAATGTCGCATCAAACGAAGGGTTTGGTTTGGGTTCTTGTGAAGCATTACGAGCAGGTACTCCTATCATTGTAAATGTTACAGGTGGATTACAAGACCAATGTGGATTTAAAAGAAATGGTGAGTTCTTAACTGGAGATGATTATGTTGAGATTGGTTCTTTACACGATAAAGATAATCCAATTATAGACGAACTGACTTGGGGTGAATGGGTTGAACCAATCTGGCCTTCTAATCGTTCACTACAAGGGTCACCCGTTACTCCTTATATATTTGATGATAGATGTTCTTATAAAGACATCGGTTCGGCAATAGATAAATGGTATAGTAAGGGTAGGGATGAGTGTACATCCGCAGGTATGAAAGGACATGAATTTATTATGGGTGCAGGTGATATGGCAGCCGAAACAATGGGTAAGAAATTTATTGAAGCAATCGATGGTTGTTTTGAAAATTGGAAACCAAGACAAAGATTTGATATTTACAAGATATGAAAAAAGTATGTGTAATTAGTTGTCCAATAGCTACAAGAAGTGGTTATGGTGCAAGAAGTAGAGATTTCGTAAGGTCATTAATTCAGTTAAAGGGTGATGAGTGGGACATTAGAATATTGTCTCAACGATGGGGACAAACTCCTATCAACGCATTGACACCTGATGATTCAGATTTGACTTCAAGAATCAGTCGTAAAATGGAAACGAAGCCAGATATTTGGATTCAAATGACAATTCCATCAGAGTTTCAACCAGTAGGTCATTTTAATATTGGTGTATCAGCAGTTATCGAAACATCAGATGCACCTGCAGAATTTATTGATGGGTGTAATAGAATGGACTTAACTATGGTTTCGTCAGAACATTCAGCAAGAACTTTATCGGCAGTTTATGATAAACTCAATGACCAGACAAAACAAAAGATGGGTGAGTTGAAATTAGAAAAACCTGTTGAAGTTTTATTCGAAGGATTTGACACAAAGGTTTTTGACAATAAAGCACCTATAAACAATACTGTTAAAAAAGTATTTGACAAAATACCAGAAAACTTTTGTTTCTTATTTGTGGGTCATTGGTTGCCAGGTGCAGATGGTCAAGATAGAAAAAACATATATTCATTAGTAAAAGTATTTTTGAATACATTTAAGGGAACATCTTTTAAAAACAAAACTAAACCTGCGTTGGTTCTAAAAACTAATAATGGACAACCATCAATATCAAATATACATCGACTAAGAAAAACAATCGAAAGATGTAAAAATAGAATCGGTGGAACTAACTTTCCTAATATTTATATTTTAGATGGTGATTTGACCGATGAAGAAATGAATTCAGTATACAATCATCCAAAAGTAAAATCTCATGTATCATTTACTCATGGTGAAGGATTCGGTAGACCATTACTTGAGGCATGTGTTAGTGGTAAACCAATTATAGCATCAGCTTGGAGTGGTCATGTAGATTTCTTACATAAAGAATATAACTTTTTAGTAGGTGGTAAATTAGAGAATGTTCATAAATCAGCTGCAAACAAATGGATTCTTGAACAAGCAAAATGGTTCAAGATTGACCATCAACAAGCAGGTGGTGTTCTAAAAACAGTTTATAACAATTACAAAAAAGCAGTGGTAATGTCTCGTAAAAACAGACATTATGTAAAAACTAACTTTACTCAAGATAAGATGACAGAGAAGTTAGGTGAGTTGTTAACACAATATAAAGTTGGTGAAGGTCCTACTCAAGTTGGATTGAAACTACCTAAATTGAAGAAAAAGTAATGCCAGATTTTACAAGTAGACATAGAAGTAAATTAACAGACCCTACAAGAGTTTCTAAGACTAAATTAGAAAGAGGTATGGTTGCAAAGATTAGGTATAAGAAACGAGACAACACTCAGAGAGATATGTTTGTCTTTATCTTACAACCTAAATTCAAGAATTACTTTCATTGTTTAGATTTAAAAGATTGTGCACCCGACAAGTTTACTAAACTTGCAGAGGATTTGAATGAGGTAACAAGTACTACTCCTCAAATTAAAAAGTTAGATTTGAGTAAATTGAGAGTAGAAGTTAACTCTAAACAATTCTACACTTCTAAACTAAAGAACAAAGACCTTCAAAATGGTTATAGAACTTTGGTTGAAAAGAATGTAGGACAGATAACAGTTTATAACTATGACTATGGTGTATTTGATAAAATAGCATCAAGGTCAGAACGAAGACAACAAGAACAAGTTCGAAAGGACGATACGGATTTGGAGACCACACAAGATACTCCACCCGTAGGATTATAAAAATAGAGTATGAAAATAAGTTACGCAATTACAGTTTGTAATGAGTTGGTAGAAATTCAAAAACTAATACCTTACTTATTAGACAATATCAGAGACGAAGATGAAATCGTAGTTCTATACGATTCTAAGAATGGTGATACAAAAGTAGAAGAATTTCTAAGAGCAAAATCAGTAAATCCAACTTACTCATGGCATAGTGGTGAGTTCGATGGACACTTCGCAAATTGGAAAAACAAATTAACAGATTTATGTAATGGTGATTACATCTTTCAGATTGACGCAGATGAAATCCCTAATAATGAATTGATTGAAAACCTTCCAGCAATCCTTGAAATGAATGGTGTTGATGTAATTCTTGTACCAAGAGTAAATTTGGTAGATGGATTAACCGATGAGTACATTCAGAAGTGGGGGTGGAAGGTTGATGATAAAGGTCGAGTAAATTGGCCAGACCCACAATGGAGAGTTTATAAAAAATCAGACTCCATTCGTTGGATAAATAAGGTACACGAGAAACTCGATGGATATGACACGATTTCTAATTTACCTTGGGTTGAGGAACTATCATTGTTCCATCACAAAGATATAGAAAAACAAGTAAAACAAAACGACTATTATGACACCCTCGTGTAACCCACATTTTGGGAACGATTCGTGTGTCGAAAGAAAATTTTAACAAATTTCCTATGATATTAGATTGTACATTAAGAGATGGTGGGTACTACACCAATTGGAACTTTGACACTCAGATGGTCAGAGACTTAGTACAAGCCCTTGACCTTTCGGGAGTGGGAGTAATGGAGATGGGTTACAAATCGCCTGTTAAGGGTGGTAAATATCGTAAGTGTAACGATAGGTTCATTTGGGATGTATTGGACAATAGAAAGCCAGTAAACCTCAAACTTGCGTTTATGATTGACGCAAAGGATTTCATAAAAGGTAATGAAGTAGATTTCTCATTGATTGATGATGTTATCCATGATGGGGAAAATTCACCATTCGATATTTGTCGTCTCGCGATAAAGTATTCGGAATTAGACCTCGCAATCGAAATCGGTAAATATATCCAATCAAAGGATTACGAATTGATAGTAAATCTGATGGGTATATCTTTATTAGATGATAGTGAAATAAATACTTTCGTAAATGATATGGGTGAATTAAAACCACTATCATTATACTTTGCTGATTCATATGGAGCATTGACTCCTGATAGAACAAAAGAGATTGTAGAACTATTCGAAGGTGATTCGAAGATTGGGATTCATACACACGATAACCTTGGACTTGCATTCGCCAATTGTCTTGCCGCAGAATCCGAAGGGGCACTTTGGTTAGATGGTACTTTACTTGGAATGGGTAGAGGTGTCGGAAATGTTAAAACAGAACAACTTGTAACTTACCTACAATACGCAAAAGACCAAACAAAATTTCTTTGGGGTGATAAAACACAATACAATTGTAAACCCTTACAAAAAGTTATTTCTGATTGGATGAATCCTTTGATGGAAAAATACAAATGGGGCTTTACACACAACTATATGGTTAGTGGATTGAAACACATTCACCCATTGTATCCTCAGAACTTACAACAATCGTTCTTACATCCTAATAGGATAGAAGATGTATTACTTGACATACCTGAATCGAAGTCGTTTGATAATAAAAAACTTGATGGGGTCTTAGACCCAAAGGTTGCGATAGTTATCCCCGCAAGATACAAATCGTCAAGATTCCCTGGAAAACCTCTTGCGATGATTAATGGAAAAGAAATGATTCTTTGGGTTGCTGAACTATGTCAAAACTCGATGGTGGGTAAAGATAATGTTTACATCGCAACAGAAAACGAAGAAATTGTTGATGTTGCAAAAAACAATGGTTTAAAAGTAATCTTAACTTCAGACGAATGTCCAACGGGTACAGATAGAGTAGCAGAAGCGGCAATGGAAATAGACGCAGACTTTATCATCAATGTCCAAGGTGACGAACCTATGTTATCAGCAAACGATATTGATAAAGTTATTCAAGCTAAGATTGATAACCCTGACCATATTATAAATTGTATGGCATATTTGAATCCTCACGAAAAGATTGAAGACCCAAAGATACCAAAAGTAATCACAAATCTAAATGATGAGTTAATTTGGTGTTCAAGGAGTCCACTCCCAGGAACAAAACAGGGTAAGACCAGTAATCCAATGAAACAAGTTTGTATCTACGGATTCAATAGAGAACATCTAAAAGACTTTGCCGATTATGGTAAAAAGACACCACTCGAATTTGAAGAAGACATTGAGATTGATAGATTTATAGAGATGGGACATAAAGTAAAAATGGTAATGGTGGACAATGTATCACACGCAGTTGACTATCCATCAGATATCGAAATCGTTGAAAAAATGTTAAGTTAATGGAAGCAATAACAATAGGACACGCAGGTGGAGTTGGTGATGGGTTAATGTTCTCATCAGTAATTAAAGAAAAGTATTGTAAAGAATACGATAGAGTATACATACAAGTACCAAGACTAAATTGGTTATTTGAAAAACTATACAATGAGACACCAAACCTATCAACAGGTACTTGTCCTCATGAATATCACGCACCACATATAGGATTAAAATTTCAAGATGGTGTTGAACATAGTAGTTGGCGAGATTTAACTTGGGATTATGATGTAAATGAAGAGGATAGATTATATAATGAGTTGGTTCAAACGCATGGTAAAGATTACATAATCGTACATGAAAGACCACTTGATAATATGAATCGTCCAATGATTGGTATTAACAGAAAACATTTTATGAATCCAAATTTACCTGTGATAAACCTTGATGGTAGAGCAGGACATATATTGGATTACAGAAAAGTATTACAGAACGCAAAAGAAATCCATGTTTATGAAGGAAGTTTTATGAATATGGCAGATTCAGTAACGAGTGGAGTTCCACTCTTTGGTCATTTATATTGTAAGCCACACTATTTTGATACAAAGATGGTACACCATGATATTATAAAATACATTAAAGAAAATAAGTGGCATAAACAAAAATGGAATTACATATGGGAATGAAATTAGGAGTAATCGGAATCGGAGCAGTAGGTTCTGCAATATCAAAAGGATTTGAATACATCGGACACGAAGTGGTTGGTTACGATATCAAAATGCCTGAGACTTCAATAGAAGATACATTAGATACAGAAATCAACTTTATTACCGTTGGTACTCCAACAGGTGCAAATGATGAATGTGATTTAACGGCAGTTAATAGTGTAATAAAACAATTAAATGACTTGGAGTATAAAGGTCTTGTAGCATTGAAAAGTACAATTGAACCTGGTACAACAAATAGATTAAGAAAAGAATATCCAAATCTTAATATGTGTTTTGTGCCTGAATTCTTAAGAGAAAGATGTGCATACGAAGACTTTGTATACAACAATAACATTTTAGTTGTTGGTACTGATAGTGATGAAAACTATGATTTGATTGTAAAGAGTCATGGTTCACTACCATTTCACAAAGTAAAAGTCAAAATCATTGATGCCGAACTTATGAAGTACTTCTCAAACACTTACAAAGCGATGAGAATCACATTTGCAAACTCATTCCATAAAGTAGCACAACATTTTGGTGCAAACTATGATGCAATCAAAGACGCATTTTTATTCCATGGAGTTGGTGAAGGTCACTATCTAAATGTAAATAAAGAGTTTGGTGGTTATGGTGGTATGTGTTTACCTAAAGACACAAAGGCAATGAAAGTTCTATGTAAAAAATACGATATTGATGTAGACATATTCAGATTCATTGACGAAGAAAACGACAAATTTGTTAAAAAAGTTCCTAAAGGAATGAGATACGAAATATAATGAAGATATTAGTTACAGGTGCAGCAGGATTTTTGGGGTCACATCTTTGTGATACTTTATTAGATAAAGGTCACGAGGTTGTTGGAGTAGATAACTTTTTTAGAGGTAAAGTGAGTAACTTACCAAATCATGAAAACTTTACATTTAAAGAGTTAGATTTGGTTTATCAAGACCCCATTAAAAAGTTTATGGAAGAACAACAATTTGAAATAGTTGTTCACTACGCTGCAATAAATGGTACAAGGTATTTTTATGATATACCATTTAAAGTATGTAACAATAATATCTTAATGACTCAGAATGTATTGAACGCATGTACACCTTCAGTAACAAAAGTAGTATACGCATCATCATCTGAAATTTATGGACCAACTCCATCGATACCAACGAAAGAAGATGACGCAATGATTCTACATCCATTGGCAGATAGAGATTCATACGCATCCTCAAAAGGTATGGGTGAGTTCTTGACAAGGTTGTGGGCAAATGAGAAAAGAAAGAGTTTTGTGATTCTTAGACCATTTAATACTTACGGCCCGAGAATGGCAACAAATGGGTATGGTCAAGTAATACCTGAATTTATAGAAAGAGTACAATCAGGCGAAGAGTTTTATCTATATGGTGATGGTAATCAAACAAGGTCTTTTTGTTATGTAACAGACCACGCAGAAATGGCATCTCAGATTATTGAAAAAGTTGATAACGAAATCATAAACATTGGATTTGATGAAGAAGTTAGAATCAAAGATTTAGCTAAAACTATCCATAGAATCATGGGTAAAAAATATAAAAAGAAATACAAAGAAGCATGGGGCAACGATACTAAATGGAGACGACCATCACTTTCTAAACTAAAAAGTTGTGTATCTCATAAAAATTTTGTATATTTAGAAGATGGTATTAAAAAAATGTTAGAAAACTATGGCAATAGAAATTAAAACACCGATTGGTGACGCATTTGATAAGTTATCAATCCTTGAAATAAAATTAAAAAATGTTAATGATTCAGTTCAAAAAACTAATATTACAAATGAACTAAATTATTTACAAGATAAGTTGAAACCATTTTGGGAAGCAGGTGGTGATGAACTTAAAGAAGTTTACCAAAGGTTATTAAAAACTAATGGTGAAATGTGGGTCATCGAAGACTCAGTTAGACTAAAAGAACGAGACAATAAATTTGATGAAGAGTTTATTGAGTTGGCAAGAGCAGTATATTATACTAATGATAGAAGGGCAGCAGAAAAGAAAGAAATTAATCACTTGTTAAACTCAGAATTTTTCGAAGAGAAAATATACGAGAAATATGATTAACTTTAATAATGCAAGAGTATACAATTATCCATATGACTATATAGTCATTGATGATTGTTTTGAACAAGACATCTTTAATAATTTGGTTAAGGAATGGCCAGGTAAACTCATAGAAGAAAAGGCAAATACTGTTATGGGTGGTCGTAGACAAATCGCAAATAGTGCAAGTCAACCAGATACTTGGAAGTGGTTAGAATCTACAACAACATGGAATGAGTTTCACAATTACATAGATTCAGATGAAATGCTAAACTACTTTAAAGACAAATTCCAATCTTCTATGGAATATTGGGGATGTACTTTAACAGATGAGTCATTATCAAATCAAAAAATGTTTACTCATATAGATTGGTCAGAGGCAGGTGATGGTTATGTTAGAGAAGTACACGCAGATTCTCAGAAGAGATTTCTGAACTTCTTAATATTCTTTAATGATAAGGATTGGAGTGGTGGTGACTTTATAATACATTCAAGCGATGGAGTAGAAACTTATCAACAACCAAGGGGTGGTGCACCTAAGTTATACAACGATGAGGAAGTACTTATTCACTCAGTTGTACCAGCAAAAGCAAATAGAGCAGTATTCTTTTTATCGTCACCAAACTCATTACACTCTGTAAGTAAACAACACGAGACTAAGGAGTTTAGAAAGTTTATTTATGGGGCATATTCAAGTAGAAATAAATCAACACCAGTATTCAGTAATTATGAAAACAGAAGACACCCTTAAGAAAGAAATAGAAGACTACGATGCACTACAATGGCATGAAAACAATCATCAAGTTGCAATAGACTTTGATGGTGTTGTCCATGGTAATTCAAAAGGGTTTCATGATGGAACTGTGTATGACCCACCGATTGAGGGTTCAATAGACGCAATCAAATGGTTCGATGAAAAGGGATATGATATAGTTTTATTTACCGCTAAAGTAAAACCTGATAGACCACTTGTAAATGGTAAGACAGGTGAAGAACTAATATGGGAGTGGTTAACCAAATATAAGATTGATACTTATATAAAAGAAATAACTTGTGAAAAACCAAGAGCAGTCTGTTACATAGATGACAGAGGTATTAGGTTTGAATCGTGGGAACAAACACTTAAACAATTCGATGAAATTACAGACAAGTAAGTTACGAGAAGAACTTCTAAAATTAGAAGAACCTGAAGATAGGTTAAAGGTATTAAAAAATCAGTACAAAAATGAGACTGCATATATAATCGCAGGTGGTCCTTCACTTAAAAAGTATGATAAAGAATTCCTTAATGAGTTTATGGCAGATAAATTATGTATGCCAATCAAACAATCATATAATTTAGTAAAAGATGTTACTGACTTTCACTTACTAAACTTTTGTAACTTCGCACCATACGATTGGTCAGATAATAAATCAATCATAACATGGGCAATATTTGAACAATTTCATCCTCAAATGATTTTTGATAATAATTTAGAATCAGACCTATTCATTCCTATATTTAGAAACAATCCAAATACAGGTGGTGGAGTTGGTCCTAACAAAATGATTCATTCTCTATCAGAAAAAGAAGATTGGGATACTATGAAGTTAGACCACCCCGAAATAGGATTTCAACAACCTTGGGGGCCTGGTATTATGTATGAGATGGCAATTCCATTGGCATTGTACTTAGGGTGTAGAAAGATTGTTACAGTTGGATGGGACATTGGTGATTTATCATCATTTGAAAATGGAACAGAAGACGATACACAACGAGTATTCCAAGAACATTTCTATGGTAATGAACACGAAAAGATTGTTTATGCAAAAACATCAATGGGGCCAAGAGAAATCAAGTCAGTAGCAAACGCAACTAAAGGTATCTACCAATGGTTACAGAAACAAAATGTTTCGTGGGTAATCGATTCAGAAACTAATCCTGGTTGGGAAGGGATTCCAAGAGATACATTATGGTAGCGGCAGGTTGTTTAGTACAATGGTACGAAGTTGATATGTTTGAGGAGTATTTAGATTCCTTAACTAAATCAATAGTAACAAAAGAAAAAGTTTTGATTGATATGTGTTTAGTCACAAATCAAGACTTAGAAAAAGTTTCTGATGAGGTTGATATGTTAACATACATTATGGAAAAGTATGTTAGAGTTTGTAATCAATATAAACTACAAGGTTATCAAATCAAATACGAAGTCAGAGATGATTTATATACAATCGCAGATTACAGAAGAGATTTTAACGAAAAGTATTGTGAACTTGTAGACATCTTGTTTTGGGGTGAATCCGATATGTTAGTTCCATCACAAGCGATGGAAACGATATTATCATTACACGAGGCAGTTAAAGAACAAACACCAAAGTGGGTTGGGTTCTTTTCAACTTGTAAAATGTGGGATGATTCGTGGAAACCATTAGAACACCCAAAACTAACCGATTTACCAAGAGACCCACACGCATGGTATGGGACGAGGTGTTATATGGATTATGATAAAATGGAAGAGATAAACTCAGATGTTGAATCACCACATATAGAATCTACATACAACTATAAATTTAATGGTTGTGGGTTGGTAATGTCATCGGAGATAATAAAAAGTGGAGTAAACATACCAAAATCAGTATTCTTTACCCACGAAGATACTGCTTTTATGAATAAAATGTTAACAATATTTGGAAATAACCAAATTCCTTTGTATATTGTAAAGAATATTTTATTAGTACATAACAGAGAACATCCAAGAAAAAGAAAATATGTTGTTAGTGAGGATGGTAAAGATATAAACGAACAAAGAAAGTCAAATGATTGGTATCCTAAAGCAAGTGAGTATTCTAAATATAATGCTTACAACTTTATGAAACAAACAAAAACATATAAATGGGAAGATGTATGGAAAGTCCAATAACAACTTGTATTTCAACAAATAATAATCTTGACTATGTAAAACTTGCTTACGAGTCTGTAAGAAAGAATGCATATTACAAAGACCAACCGATTGTGATTCACGCAGAGAATTGTACTGATGGTACAGATGAGTGGTTAATGAATCAAATGCAAGCAGACAAGAATCTAAAAGGGTTTGTAGAACATAATGATATACCAAGAGGAATCGGCGGTGGTATGGATTTTTGTGTTGACAAAGCACAAACAGAGTATGTAAATATAATTCACTCAGATATGTGGATTGCTCCAAATCAAGATATAGAGTTACAAAAAATCGTAGAAGAGAATGCAGAGTGGACTATTCAAGGTAAAAGAATAATCGCTTCATCATTTAGAATTCAACCTAAAATATTTCCTAATGACCCTGATTACCGACCTGGTACTGTATTTGTATCAACTGATGAGTTTGGGGAGTTCCATCACAACTTCGATAAAGATTGGTTTGATGAATGGTCTCAAAAACTTTCCGCAATGGATGAAACTCGTGTAAGAAAAGGTGGTGGTGCCGGATTCTTCTGTAAAAAAGATGATTATGTTTGGATTGGTGGTAACGACCCACTATTCGCACCCGCTTCATTTGACGACATGGATTTGTTTATTAGAATGCAATTAGAAGGATATAAATTTATTATGTCATCCAAGTCAATTGTATATCACTTTTCAGCAAGAGGTTCTCATTTCAGAGATGAAGCAAAGGATAAACTGAATTCTAAATCTAAAAGACAACAAGAATCAGAATCAACAAATGCACAAAAGTTTATTAAAAAATGGGGTAGATTGCCTGAACACGATGACCAAACTTTTGTAAAACAAATAAAAGGAACAGATAATCCAAATAGAATACCATTATTATGAAAATATTAGTTACAGGAGGTGCCGGTTTTGTTGGTACAAATTTAGTTAAAAGATTAGTTACAAATGGACATGAAGTAGTTGTACTTGATGATTACTCAACAGGTACAAAAAGTAATCATGTCAAGGGTGCAACATATTACGAAGATGATGTTAAGTGGATTAGTAGTTGGTTTTCATTTACTGAGGACATAGACTTGATATATCACTTGGCAGGATTGTCAAGAATACAACCTTCATTTGAAAATCCATCAGAAACATTTGATGTTAATACTTTAGGAACTCAGAGGGTTTTAGACTTTGCAAGAAAAAAAGGTATTAAAGTTATTTACGCAGGTTCATCTTCTAAACACCACGACCCATATCAATCACCATATGCAGCTTGTAAATATCTTGGTGAGGAATTATGTAAGTTATACAAAAAGACTTACGGAATGAGTATAGAGATTTGTAGGTTCTATAATGTATATGGACCACATGAAGTTATTGATGGTGATTGGGCAGCAGTAATTGGTATCTGGAGAAGACAAATCAGAGATAACCAACCAATTACAATTGTCGGTGATGGTGAACAAAAAAGAGACTTTACCCATGTACACGATATAGTAGACGCATTACTAAAGTTAAATGCTCATGATACTAAACCAACATTTGATGCTTGGGAACTTGGAACAGGTACAAACTATTCAATTAACCAAGTGGCAGATATGTTCGAAAAATATAGTGGGTGTAAAAGAAAGTACATTCCAAACCAACAAGGTAATTACAAAGAAACTCTAAGAGAATCAGATGAGGCAATCGAGTTTCTTGACTGGGAACCTCAAGATAGATTAGACGAGTATATTAAATCTTTGTTTAGTAGTAGACAATTGAAATTTGATTTTTAATGACAACAACCTTTGATATACATGGTGAGTTTGGTTACGAACTATTTGCAGCACTACCTTTAATAAATTATGCAAAAGAACAAGGGGTTGATGTAAAAGTAAGAACTTCAAAGGGTGGTCATATCTTATATCCAAATTTAGATGTGACAGAAGTCTATCCAAATAGAATTCAGTATATGCAACTGAAAATAAACGATGTACCCTATTATAGACAACACAATCATGTTGCAGGATTTTTTGGTAAAAAGATAAACGAACTTTGGCCTGATGCAAAAGATGCAGGGAATCGTAATGTTTGGGAAGACAGATGGTCACCGCCTGATTTGAATGGTCACTACAAGGGAGTTTACAATTGGATGGGATTAAATTTTGATAAACCTTTATTAGTAATATCAAATAAGTATCAAACGGAGTGGGACTCTGACCCTGTAAATTATATTAATTTAGACTCATTAAAAACAATATTTGAATTATGTTCTGATAAGTTTCATATAATCTATAACAGACCTGATGTAGATGATATTACACAAGATGGTAGTCCACCACTTGATTTTGGTGATAAAGAACTGATAAGTAAATATAATATACAAACAGTACAAGATATCGCAAATGAATACAACCTATCATATAATGAAGCACAGATGGCAGTTTTAAGTCTAACCGAACATCAAATATCAACACAAGGTGGTAATTCAGCATTGGCTGCATATTTCGGTGGTGAAAATATTATATATGGAGTAAAGGGGTATGAAGTAAAACATAAAGCATATGAAACATTCTTCCCTAAACTATCAGGTCAAAAAATATATCATACAGAATCATACGATGATTTAATTAAAAAGGTAAAAAGTTATGTTAAGTAAAAAAGATATTAGTTTTATTCAACCATCAAGAGATAATTTAAAGTATCTCAAGTGGTCTTACGAATCAATTAGAAAGAATGCAGGTCCTGAACCAACAATATGTGTAGCAGATGATTTCAGTTCCGATGGGACTTGGGAATGGTGTGAGGATATGATGGTACACGACCCAAACTTCAAGGCAATTAGAAACGAAGGACCAACAAGAGTAGGACATACAATCCTATATGATGAGTTAGTAGAGATAGCAGATACTCCGATTGTAGGAATATACCACGCAGATATGTATCTCTGTCCTGGCGCATTAGAATCTGTATTAGAACACATTAAACCATTGAGTGTTGTTTCATTGACACGAATTGAACCACCACTTCACCCAGATGGGCCTGAAAAAGTACTCAAGGATTGGAAAACTGAACCTGAGGACTTTGATGAGGATGGATTCTTAGAATGGTTTAATACAGGTGATGAAAGATATAAACATGGAAAAACTACTAAAGGTATATTTGCACCTTGGTTTTTATTCAAAGAAGACTTCACCTCAATTGGTGGACATGACCCATTATACGCACCTCAATCCAAAGAAGATTCAGACATATTCAATAGATTTCTCTTGAATGGATATGATTTGATTCAAACTTGGGATGGGTGTGTATATCATATGACTTGTAGAGGTTCAAGATTCAACCCAACATTAACTGAAGTTGGTAAAGAATCAGATGAATGGTTGAAACAAAATATGAGGTCAACAAGGAATTTTATTAGAAAATGGGGTCATTTTGTAAAACATGACGCAATGATGATGCCAGAAGTTCCACATAAATATGATATTAAATTTAATGTAGAAAATGGTAATTCTCAAATATTAAACATTTTAGAACCTTGGTGTGATTCAATAACAATTGATATAGACGAAGATGTCATCGAGAGTTATATAAAATTGGAACAACCAAATACTAAGTTTGATTTAACTACAAGAATAAATGTACAAAAAGAAGCTGATATTGAAATAAGTTTTGATGCAAATAGACTATCAAATACATCATATTCTTACATACAAAAGTGGTCAGAAATCTTCGATTCTAATGGAATTGAATGCGGTGAGTTCGAATTGGACATATTTAATATAAAGGTTAATAAAGTAAAATACTACGAAAAAAGTTTGATAAATCTATGATATACTACATATTGTTACCAGAGGATAATGAGGATGATGTAGACTATTCTACAAACATCTTAGGTGAAACATCCTTTAAGAATTTTTGGACAGACCAAGGTTTCGAAATTCTTGAAAGGCTGGTTAACAAATACCCTGATACACTTACAGAAGTAAAAATCAAAGACGAAAAAAACAAAGACTATTCAGTTGAACAATTTCTCAAAAAAATAGAAAATTTAAGGATAATTAAAAATGGGTAAAATTGATGTGCGAAGTATAGACTTCGAGGATGAATATTTTGAAACATATGAAAAAATTACAAGAAAAAATAGGAGAAAAGATATTGATGAGGGAGACCTTCAGCAATCACAGGGGAAGTCTGGTAGAGGGCGAAAAGGTGACTCTTATATCACTCAACGAACAAAAGGAAGAAGCAGAGGTTAGTGACCCTTTTGATATTCATTGGATGATTCCTTTTAAATTTTTACATACTTATTAGTAAGGAGATTTTTATGCCCGCAGTAAGTAAACAACAACAGAAATTCATGGGTATTGTTAGAGCAATACAAAAAGGTGATGCAAAAGCTTCAGATTTTTCTAAAGATGCACAAAAAGTTGCAAAGAAAATGAAGAAGTCTGATGTTAAAAAGTATGCTGCAACTAAACATAAAGGTCTTCCCTCTAAAAAAGAAACTTTAGAGAAGAGATTGGAAGAACTTATCAAAAAGATTGATGAGAAATGGTCTTCCGACTATAAAAAATCAATTGACTGTAATAATCCGAAGGGGTTTAGTCAAAAAGCACATTGTGCTGGTAGAAAAAAATAAGGGGTCAAAATGTTACTTAGAGTAGGTTCAAGAGGACAAGAAGTAAAAGATTTACAAGAATTTTTAAATATAGGAGCGGATGGTATATTCGGTGAGGGAACTAAGAAAGCAGTTCAAGAATTTCAAAAAGCCAATGGTTTGGTTGCTGATGGGATTGTTGGTCCTTCCACTTGGGATACTATGGGTCTTGCTACTACTGATGATACTGAAAAGACATTCACAACAGAAAACGGATTAGTGGTCAATAGACACTATCTTCCAGTTGGTGAATACAAAAGTGGAATCACAAAAAAAGAATATTGTTTCTTACATCACACCGCAGGATGGCAGAATCCATACAGAACTGTTGACCATTGGGGTAGAGATAGTAGAGGAGCAGTCGCAACTGAGTTTGTATTAGGTGGTCAATCAATCAAAGGTAATGATGAAACATATGATGGAGTAATGGTTCAGGCGTTTCCTGAGGGTCATTATGGATGGCATTTAGGAAAGAATGGTTCACAACATATGCATACACATTCGGTTGGTATCGAAGTAAATAACTTTGGATATCTTAAAGACGGAAAAACATATGCAGGAACAACTGCACATGAATCACAAATCGTTACATTGGACAAACCATTCAGAGGATTTAAACATTGGCACAGATATTCTGATAAACAAATTGAAGCATTAAGATTGTGGATTTTGTGGATTGCAGAAAGAGATAGTATTGATGTAAGAAAAGGTCTTGTAGAAGAGGTAAAAGCAAAAGGTGCTGACGGATTTGAGTTCAATGAAGATGCATATTATGGACGAGTAAAAGGTATGTGGACACATACAAACACTCGTAAGGATAAGTTTGATATGTTCCCACAGGCGGAATTGTTAGATATGTTAGTGGATTTGTAGGAAAGAAACTATTTATATGAGTAATCAGTTAACAAAAAGGATTAGAAGTTATGTTTAAATATATTGGGAGAAAATGGATGGCATTTAAAAACATATTTAAGGACAACAACGACATTAACGAAAAAAATGTTATAGGGTTTATGAGCTTTGCAGTCATGACACTATTTGCAATCGTTGACTTGGGAACTGGATACTTTGGAAAAGATTTAATAATCAATGAATTTATATACAACTCATTCGTATATATAACTCTTGGTTGTTTTGGTATCGCAGGGTTAGAAAAATTTGCTAAAAAGTAAAGAGGGGAAACATACCACAATGAAAAATTTATTATCATTATTCATGATTTTCTTAATGTTTGCACCAATGAGTGTAAATGCACAAGAAGAGAAGAAAGAAAAGAAAAAAACAAATATTATTAAGGAATTTTACCAAGATTTCTTAAAATATGGTACTGTTTACGCAGCAGGTGATATTCGTAATTCATACGAACCATCTCGTAGAGAGTATTTTGTAAGAACAAACCAAAGTGGAAACATATTCGATATTCCACAAATCGTAGAAGTTACTGAGTACAATCCATTTGATTACAGAATCGGATTAGGTATCAGAAAACTTGCAAGATTTGATTACGAAAGAAAGCCAGGTAACTTTTGGACAGGTAATGCAGATAGAGAAAGACAAATTGCATTATCCGCACCAACTTCGGCAGTAAAAGGATTCGAATACTTATTTCATTGGGAAAAAGAACGCCAAAGAGGTGAAGTATGGACAAATAGTAGATACTTCCTTAGACATACAGGTAAATATCACATAGCAAAAATCGAAAGTAGAAAACAAGGTGCATTTGATTTTGAATACAAATCAGCAGAAGTAAGAGCAAGATTACCAATCGGTAAGAAATTCTCATTATCAGCAGGTGCAATCTTCAGAACTCATCAGAGAGCATATGGATATAACCCGTTTGAAATTTGGGTGAATGAAACTAATCCAGATGGTAGTATTGCAAACTATTGGTATACTTTAGGATATGACAGAGGATATACAGACCAATGGTATGAATCTACATGGACAGACCAAGATGGTAATGACCAAAGTAGTTTTGATTATTTTTGGTTAGACCCAGATGGTAACAGAGTAGCAGATTCGGATTTAGAATTTAGAGATGGTGTATTTAGAGACCTTATTAACGATTACAACAATGAAATATGGGATGAAATCGGAGAATTTGGTTTAGTATCGCCAATCGTTGGAGTTGATTTCTATCACTACACTCCAAAGTTTTGGGCTCATGCATACGCAAATTGGTTATTACCTTACCACTCATATGTAATGGGTGATGGTGATTTCAACTATGGTAACAGGAACAACTGGGGTAAAGGTGGATTGAGACAAGATTCTGAATTTGAACAATGGGATGACTATCAGTTCGGCGGAAGCATTGGTTGGAAGTTGAGCAAAAGTTTCGGTATATTTGTCGAAGGTGAATATACTAAGATGTGGGCTAGTGAATTCTTTTATAGTACATTCGGATTTAATTACACATTTAGATAAGACAAAAGGGAGTCATGGCAAAGCAGGTATCAGAAGAAACAAAAATCACACTTGATTTAAAAACAATAGGAATTATTTTATTCTTTGTTGCAACTGTTGTAGGTATGTGGTTTACACTACAAGGGGATATTCAGGAAGCAAAGGAATTACCTTTACCTGAGATAGACAGAATTGAGTATGATTTAAAGGACGAATTAATTCGCCAGACAATTATGGACACTCAAGATGATGTGGATGCGATAAGAGACCAACTTGATAAAATTGATGAAAGATTGTACGAGATACAAAAAGGTAGATAAGATTATGAAAAAGATATTATTATTTTTAAGTTTATTTTTAATTTTAGGATGTGAAAAGGAAGAGGTTGAACCTTTAGTTCCTGTTTTTGAAATTAGTTTAAATGGAGATTCATTTGACCCTTATGAGAGATACGCTCAAGTAAAATCATATGGTGGTTCAAAATGGGTAGATGGTAAATTAAGAAAGATATTTATCCTTTACCTACAAGTAGATGATGGGGAAATTAGATTAGACAGACAACACTTTGCATTATATTGTTTAGATTCAGATGCAATTGATGATGGTGAGTTATTAGATATTGGTACTTACACTTGGTTAAACCCTGATGATAAATTCGCAGGTGTTGAAATACCAGGTGACCAAGAGTATGTTGTTTGGAATGAGGTAATAGTTCAAGACGCAGGACAATTAGGTGGTCAACATAGTGGTTTAATATGTTTAACCGCTGAAGGGGAGTTTTACAACCCTTACATACAATCTAATATGACTGTTTCTATGAGGTTAGAAAACTTTCCAATAGGTTTGGATGTTGACGATACACCTTATGGCTATTTAATAGATTAATAAAAATAGGTAATTATGAAAAAATATTTGTTTTTGACAATATTATTATTAGGTTATAGTAGTGTTTTCGGTCAAGATTATATAGATGATGCAAAGTTCGATGAAGCAATACACGAAAAATCAGCATTTGGTGATGATGAGACCTCAATAATAGTTGTCGAGTTTTGGGCAAAGTTTAACGAAGCAAACGCATTCCAAGATTGGGATAAAGTTAAAGGTATCACTCATTATTACAGAGTTGATATTGCAAAAGCACCAAACGCAAAAAAAGATTATAGAGTGAGAATGGCGCCAACTATCTTTATTTTTAAAGATGGTATAAAAGAATCGACATTCAAAGCAGGATTGGATTTAGTATGTCCTGTTGATTTAGATGAGTTACAAGAAACTATTGATGAACTTAAAAAGTCATCTCAGTTTTAATAGGGTTATAAAATGGCAAGAGGGTTAGTTACAAATCACATAACAAGTCATCGTAAGAAGAGACCTGGAGTACATTCCAAGACTAAACATTCAAGAAGTAAGGGGAGTAAACATTACAAAAAGAAATACCGCGGACAAGGAAAATGAAACTATCAGATATACTCAGTTTAAAACAAATGGGTTATACAGATGAGATAAAACCAAAACATCTGGATAAAATGAAAAGAACCCCATCCTTACTCCAAGATTTTCCAATCAAAAACTATATGGGAAATCCACCTCATTGTAATGCGTCATCAAACACTCGAATAGAATTAGAAGAATTAGCAAAATTACCACAGAATCCTGAATTTGTAAAAGAAATGGATGATGTGGATAAAGTATTTAAAAAGTATTTAAAAACAGTAGGATTAGATTTTCCAGAAGCTTTGGTGGAAAAACTATTAGATGATAGTTCTATTATTATTATGAAGCTTAAATATCATTATAATAGACCAAGACCATATCAAGTAGTTGACCATCCATTAGTAAATGTAAATATTGGAAAAGAATCTATGATGGACTCTATGAAGACACCATCGTATCCAAGTGGGCATTCAACACAAGGAATACTTATAGGGAAACTACTATCAGATATGTACCCTCAACATCAATACAATTTGATGAGTTTAGGTAGAGATATATCTGATAGCAGAAATATTGGTAGAGCACATTATCCAAGTGATTCGAAGTTTGGAATGAAATTGGGTTATGAAATGTTTAATTATTTAAAGAAAACGAAAAGAGTTTAAGAAAAGAGGAGCTATGTTTAAAGATAAAGAACTAAGAGGATACATAGGAGCAGCAACAGTATTTTTACTTGTTATGGGACTTCTATTATTTTTAGCATTTTTTGAGATACCTGAAACTAATAACGATATATTCAAAGTGATTGTCGGTATGTTAGTTGGTTCACTTTCAGTTGTTATCTATACTTTTATAGGTAAGAATCCTGAAGAGGTAGAAGCATTAAAAGCGAAGAATGAAGCATTAGAAGATAAAGTATCTGGTATGGTTGTCGAAAAAGACAAGTTAGAGAAACTATTGAGAGACATTCAAACTGAAGTTATAGATAAGTTATCTATTACAGGTGAGAAGTTTAAGTTTCAAAACACAACTAAAAAATAAAAGAATATGAACACACTTTTTGAAAATATAGTAATACCAATAAAAGTAGGTGATACAGTATTAGGCGGTAAGTTTAAAAACAAACGAATCGTAGTAAAATCTATTGGTAAAAACGAAAAGGGAGACATCACTATCAACGGAAGACCATTACTTAAATATAGAATGGTAGTTGACGAGATGGTTCAAGTAGATTTACAAGAAGGTGTTCCATTCCCTATGGATACTCCAAATGAGTTTACCTATATGGATTTTAAGAAGTATGCATATAGAAAACGAGGGTTATTCAAAAAAGAACTTTTAAAAGCAAATGGTGATTCAAGTAAAATGTTCAAGATATTATCAGGATTATGGTACAATTGGGCAAAAAAGAACGCACCATCGTTTACACGAATTACAGATACTAAGAAGTTTGGTAGAGCATTAATGGTTATGATGGTCAAAGACAATTTAGTTTTTGATAGAGACAATTGGAAAAAAACCAATAAAATTACTAAACTCCAAGAAATCTTTTATGATAACCTTGGGAATCCATGTTCTGGAAATGTAACAATGGATGGTAGATGTATTGCAGATGAAGTTGATGATAGACCATTAGAAGAAACTGAAATTAATGAAGTAGGTGTATTTCCTGTAACTAACTATATCAGCGGAATTATTCCACAAGGAAGATTAGATACAAATACACCTGAGAATAAAAAGAAGTCAATGAAGTTAGTTAAGGATTTAAAAACTACACTTAATAAGTTTTGGAAAGAGCACGATATACCATTTAGAATAAAATAGGGATACAAATGAAAAAGAAGATGTTAGCAATAGCTTTAAGTTCAATATTATTAGTTGGGTGTGGTAGTACAAAACCTGTATCAGATTCTTGTTGTCAAGAAACTGCAGTAGAAAAAGTTGTAAGTAAAGACCCCGTAATGAAATTATTGGCATCTGCATTGATTATATACGCAATTCAAATACTTGTAACAAAATAAACGGAAATTATGAAATTAAAAGATTTATTAGACGAAGGTAAAGTAGTATTAACATCTACTGATAAAAATTCAGATTTACCAAGTGAATATCCTGAATTTAAGGTAATGACACCTACAAGTGGTGGTAATACTATCGTCTTTATGGCCAAGACATCTAAGGACTTAGACGCAATAGATAAACTCGGTGATACAACAAAAAGAGATATCTGTAAACAATTGGCAATATTTGCTATGAAAAGAATGAAACCTTTAAAGTTTGTACCATTTGATAATTATGAAGGTGCTGGATACGCAATTCAAGTGGATATGAATTTTATCGCGAGAAAACTTGGATAAGTCGTATATTTTTCGTATATTAGTGTAAAAGGTAAAATTATGGGAAGAATTTTAAGAGTTTTTGACTTTGACGATACACTCGCAAAGAGTACCGCATACATTTATGTTACACATAAAGATGGTACAGAAACTACATTGAGTCCTGCCGAATACGCAAAATATAACGAAAAAAGTGGTGATACATTTGATTTTAAAGATTTCAATAGTATGTTGAATAATCCTAAAGTGATTAGAAAGAACTTCAAATTATTACAACAAATGTTATCGAATCCAAACAAAAAGGTAACAATATTAACTGCAAGAAAGTTAGGATTCCCAATCAGAAAGTTTTTTAAAGATACATATGGAATGAATGTGTATCCTGTAACATTGGGAAGTAATAATCCTAAAGACAAGGCAGATTGGATTGAAAAACACATAGAAAAAGGATATACTGATATCGCATTCATGGATGACTCACTTAAGAATGTAAAGGCAGTACAAAGACTTCAAAGAAAGTATCCTGATGTTAGAATCAAATCAGTACTTGCAGTAGAACATCTATCCTCAGACCAAAAGAAAGAGGTCATAGAAGAATATATAGAAGACCAATTTAAAACTATGTTATGATAAACACATCATTAGCTGATGGATGTAAATCAAATTATTCATTAGCAAATCCATTTCCACATATTATATTTGACGATTTCTTACCAACCGATATGGCACTTCAATGTTATAATGAAATGTCAAATCATACAGATTGGCAGTGGGATGATATGATGGGATATCCTGAAGACGAAAGAAACTCACAAGTAAGTAAGTTTTGGACTCCATATGATACAGAGTCTAAGAATCGATTAGAAACGGATATGCCCGCAGTGTGGAAGTGTCTTGAATACTTTAACTCAAGACAATTTTTAATGTTCTTAGAGAAGTTAACAGGCATAGAAGGATTAATCGCAGATGTGGACTATGAGGGTGGTGGTATTCATAGAATCAAAAATGGTGGTAGATTAGAACTACATTCAGATTACAACAAACACCCAACTCAAGATATGTGGCGAAGAATTAACTTACTACTATATCTTACTCCAAATTGGAATTATAATGGTCACTTAGATTTATGTGAAAAAGAGGGATTGGTTAAAGTAAAATCTGTACTACCAACATTCAATAGAGCAGTGATATTTAACACAACAGATGACTCAATTCATGGACACCCAACTCCATTAGTTTGTCCAGATGATATATCAAGATACTCATTCGCATTGTATTATTTTACAAAAGATAGACCTGAACACGAAAAATCAAATAGTAAGTCTGCGATTTGGTACAAGACTCCATATTTATAATCAAAACTTAGGATTTGTAATATGGCATCTACACAAAAAGACATTTTAGAAAACATTCTATCCGAGTTAGGTACTATGAAAAAGAAGTTACCTAACGGGGAGCTAAAGAGAATGGAACAGAACTTTCAAGAGATGAAAGACTTTCAACACGAACTAAAAGAAGATTTTTCGGATATTAAGTATACTTTACTTAATCCTGAGAATGGTGTGATTGTCAGAGTCAATAAGAATACGGCATTTAGACGAGATTCAGAGACAACTCCTGAAGAACTTCTTGAATTAAAGTTAGAATTATCTAAACTTCAAGATTGGAAAAGTGGTGTAGTTAAGGCACTTTGGGTACTATTTAGTGGTCTCATTGGTGTTTTGGGGTGGATTTTCTCCGAAGCTATGTCCAAATTTTAGTTTTATTAACTTTCCAAACTATATTTATGGCAGAAGAATATGAAGTTAAAGCGATGGATGAGGTTTACGACATTATGTTGTACAACCCTACTTTTATCGATTTATCTACTAAAAAACGATTGTTAGAAAAGATGATGTCGTTTTATATTGCCGAAGAGGACTATATGAAATGTCAACATATTAAAGACCTTATAGAGATGTTGGAGAGACCCAATGAAAATAGTAATAAAAAAACTTGACCCTTTGTTTAAGGAAGAGTGTATAGTTTATGTAAAAACTGAAGATGATGTAAATGTTGAAGCATCAATTGGAGCAGAAATAGAAGTACCAATTTATGTTGAAAAATTTAAACAAAAGTATGATATTAAACAAGTTATTCAATATGAACTTTAATCATGGCTAAATTATATTTGTTAGATGATGACATTCATACATTTGACGAAGTTGTGAGTGTTTTGAGAAAATACTTGTCCTTTCCAATGACGCAAGGGCAATCAGTTGCAAACATTGTACATAATAATGGAAAGTGTGATATTTATACTGGGGACATAATAATGGTTGAAGACTTATACGAGTTGTTTCGTAAAGAGGGATTCAGCGTAGAGATAGACGAAACTTATGAAATGGAATGAAAAGTCAAAAGGTGTCGGTGATACAATCAAGAAAATCACATCAGCAACTAAATTAGACAAGTTGGCTGAAAAGATTGCCGAGGTCGCAGGTAAAGAAGATTGTGGGTGTAAAAAACGCCAAGATAGATTGAATCGTATGTTTCCATACCAAAAAGAAAATTACGATAATCGTAGTAAACGATTTCCATTAAGGGGAAAAAATGATTAAAGACTTTATTTTAGAGGTACTAACAGAAGAACAATTAGACGAAAAGTTAATTGTATATAATAATAGAAAACCATATGGTCAAGTTGTATTCTTGGCAGGTGGTGCAGGTAGTGGTAAAGGATTCTCAGGTTCACATTTTATAGATAATACCGCATTCAAAGTTCGTGATGTTGATAAAATGAAAAAACAACTTCAGATTCTAAATAGAATGGGTAAATTAGATATTGATTCTGTATTGAACAAGTATGGTAAAAATATACCAGCAAAAGAAATAGAAGTCATTAGGAACATTCAATCACAAGGATTTCAGTTAAGAAACTTACAATTAAAGAAACCAGACCATGTTAGGGCATTACATCAGTTAGTAAAATCAACGGGTATCAAAGATAGTTCATTAGAAAAACTATTAGTAGGTAAAGATAATCCTGAAACACTTCCTAATATTATGTTTGATATTACGGCAAAGGATGTTACAGATATTACAAGTATAATTCCTCAACTAAAAAAAGCTGGATACAACTCTAAAAACATTCACTTAACATGGGTTCTTACTAATTATGTAACCGCACTTGATAACAATAGAAAAAGAGAACGAATGGTGCCTGAGGATATTCTATTAAAAACTCATGAAGGTGCAGCAAATACTGTTTGGGGTCTTGTAACAAAGGCAATGCCAAATGGACTAAATGGTAGGGTTGATGTAATATTAAATAATCCACAACATACGGTATTTTACAAAGATGCTGATGGAAACAATGTAGAAGGAATAGCAAAAGGATTCTTATCTCTGCCAGTTAAAAGAGAGGGTAAAGGAATATTACCTGAAAAAGTATGGAAAACAAAGTTATTCAATTGGGTGGCTCAGAACGCTCCCGATAGTATAACTAAAAACATGAAATAAATTTAATAAACAAGTTATGGAAGTAAACGCATTCATTATTGAAAACTTCTACTCAAATCCTGACGAAGTAAGACAATTCGCATTATCACAAGACTTCGGAGTACGAGGTAATTACCCAGGTCAAAGAACAATACCATTTTTAAATGACTCAATAACAGATACTATCGAATCTGTTATATCACCACAATGGGGTAGAGTTACAGATTGGGGAGACGAATATACAGGAGCATATCAATATACAACACAAGGTGACAGAACTTGGATTCATGCAGACAACACTACAAGGTGGGCAGGTGTTTGTTATTTAACACCAAACGCCCCATTAAGCGCAGGAACGGGTTTATTTAAACACAAGGCAACTGGGTTGACCAGTCATCCATATAAGGCAGACGGAACTCCTGACAAAGAATTGATGGATGAAATATACAAAGACTCTCAAGACTATACAAAATGGGAAATGACTGATAGATTGGCGAATGTATACAATCGATTGGTAATTTATAGAGGTGATTACTTTCACGCTTCATTAGACTACTTTGGTAGAGACATATACGATGGTAGACTATTTCAGACTTTCTTCTTCAATACGGAAATGTAAATGGATTTTCAAAAAAGAGGTGCAAACATAAGTCACAAGTATAAATTCGTATGGACTGCTCCCGCTAAGGTAGCGTCAAGGTCTGTTCGAGATATTTTCTTAGAATATTGTGATTTGAATCCCGATTGGCCTTCCGATGAACATCCATCCGATTTTACCCATGTAAACAATTGGCCTGAAGAAGCAGGTGATGATTACATTCATATTGCAAGTATTAGACACCCATATTATAGATGGTTAAGTTATTGGAAGTATGGATATGGTGGTGAACGACACGAAATGATTGACCCATCAAATGGACCAATACTTTGTTTACAAGCTATGTCAGAAGATTGGATTCAAGGTTGGAATCTATGGGATTTAGTAAATAATACATCAAAACAAATAGATTTACTTATCAGAGCAGAAAATATTAAAGAAGATTTAAAAGAATTGTGGTTTATGCCAGATGATTTTCAAGTACCATTTATTGGTAAAACTGAATATCCACCCATTGATTTTGACGAAACTCATTTAAGGCAAGTATGTTGGGAACGATTCAACAACGATTACATCAAATTTGGGTATAAAAAGGATGAAATCTATGATTTTTGGGAAAAACCACTAAAAAAATTCAAAATAAAGCAAAATTTAACAATTTCTTAACATTAAAAATTTGGATTTCTCATTTAATTGTCGTACTTTAGTAGTGTAATAAGTGATAAGAGTAATAATTAAATAAATAAAAAATGAGTAAAAAAATCAAATTAACAATCCAAGGTGTGAACTACGAGTTACCACAATCAGCATTAATCAAAAAGAATCAAGACAACTGGTATTCTGAAGAAAAAGATTACATCTATATGAATGCTAAGAATTCAGCATCGGTTATCAAACAATATGTTAAGAAAAACTTCCCTGAAATAAAAGTGTGGAGTAACTCCAAAACTTATAGTGGTGGTTCGTCAGTTGATGTGAATGTATCTAACGCAGATGGTTCATCGGTTGATGAAAATATTTACAAACAAATAGAGAACTTCTCTCAGATATTTAAAGGTGGTTCTTTCAATGGTATGATTGATATGTACGAATACAATGACTATGATACTTGTACTGACAATGGAACTGAATTGAAGTATTTTCCATCTTATGTTTTCTGTAATAACAAACCAAAGTGGGGTTCAGTTGAATATTGGATAAACTCTTGGAACGAAGAATCTCAAGCAGTAAATCAAGTTTGGAGTACAATCGAAGGATTTTTATCCCACAATAAGACTTACATGACCGATAAAGAGTATGTTAAGGTTGAGAAAGCGTTTCAAAATTTAACAATTTCTTAACATTAAAAGTTTGGCGATATCAAATAAATGTTGTATATTAGTAGTGTAAGATTAAGAGTTAATAATAAATGAAAAATAAATTAAAAATTATGAATTTAGTAGAATTAAAATCAGTAGGAAGTTGGGTTGATACCAACTCAGGAATTGTTTATCCGGCGTTTGTTAACAACAAGCCAGACTTTGATTGTCCAATATCTCTTGTAGAAGATGAGGTGGCATCAGATTGGTATGACGCTTTGAGTCACCAAGAATATGGAGTTGTTAGTAAGTTTATCAATAGCGGTTCATTCGCATAAAAAATAAGAAATATGAAAGAGTGGTACGAATTCAATAAAGAAGCTATCGAAGCTATAAAAGAAAATCCAATAGACGCAATTGTATCTGTCCTTTTTATGGGTGGTATATTTGGTTTGTTATATGTTTCACTATGGATAGTATGTCCATGTTAAAAATAAAAAATATGTATAGTTTAGATTGTTCCTATTATGATAAAAGTTTTGACACGATTCAACAATTAGTTGATTCAGTAATTAGTTCAGGTATGGACCCAAGTTATGAGATAACTAAAAACGGAGTCGGTATCGGTGAAGAGTTAACGGATTTTATAGTTTATTAGATATGGCAAAGATTGTAATTGATACTCAGTATTATGAAAATTATGGATTCCATGAGGGACGAACTCATTGGAAACCAAAAGGTGGACATCAGTTCACGATGGAAGTGGCAACGGATGTTGTAATGTATACCGATGACTTGGAAGGTAAATTAACTGAGATAGTTAAGGAACAATCCAATGACTTGGAAAAGTTTGAGTATCGTGACCATGAGGTTCTATTTCAAGAACCAACTGAGTTGTCGTATGATTTATTAATGAAAAAAATAGATAATGAGGAAATGGCAGTATAGAGAAATGGGTAGTCGTAACAAGAAGACAGGCAAGTTGTCTTACTACAATGTAACTGTAACTGATTACCGAATAACAGATTGTGAATGTAAAGCAAGGGAGTTCAGACCATATTCACCTTGTAAACATATGAAAAGATTACACGAAAAATTAGGACATTTAGAAATATGAATACAAAAATACCAAAAATAATACACCAACTATGGGTTGGTGATAAACCTATACCCGAACATATCAAAGAGTTTACTGATGCGATGCCAATAGTAAATCCAAATTACGAATGTAAACTTTGGGGTAATGAGGTTTTTGAAAAATATAGCGATGACCCATTCCTAACAAACTACTTAAAAGAACCAGAGTTATATAAATGGGCATTCATTTGTGATAGGATTAGATGTTTACTACTAAATGAAATTGGTGGAATTTATGTTGATGCAGATGCAAAACCAGTTCAAAGTTTTGATTTATGTATGAATCAACTTGGTGAAAATATAACATTCTTTACAGGACTAAAACCAACACAACAAAATAATACTTTGTTTGATTGTGCAGTATATGGGTCAGCACCTAACTCAAGAATGATAAAAAATCTATTAGCTACTTATTCCGACATTCAATGGGCAAATGGGTGTAAAATATTTTCAGATAGAATCATACAAGTAATTGACGCAGATGTAGGTTGTTTTGGTTATGAATATTTCTATGATGATAAAATGACAGATAAAACCATCGTACTACACGATGTCGAAGAGACTCGACTATTAAGTTGGGCTTGGGATGATGAACACTTTAGAAGAGAAAATTGGTAAAATTTAACAATTATTTAACATTAAAAGTTTGGCAATTAACAAAAATTGTCGTACATTTATAATGTAAAAGTTTGAAAACTATGATAAAAACAAAAACAATTTTTAGTGATATAGATGGGACTTTAGTACATCAAGTAAATTTCGAAGACCTTGACCCTTTCAAGTCTGTTGCTCTGCCAGGTGTGGTAGACAAGATGGTAAAGTGGTTCAAAGAAGGTCATCATATTGTATTGACTACGGCAAGACCTGAGTCACTAAGACACGACACTATTCAAGAGATGGATATATTAGGAATACCATTCCACCAATTAGTTATGGGAATCGGTAGAGCTGAGAGAATTCTAATCAACAATAGTAGTGATAAAAATCCTGATGAGGTAAGAGCCAAAGGAATCATCGTTAATAAAAATGGTGGTTTTGGTGATGTAAACATATAGTTATGATATATTTAAAAGACGAATGGATTAAACATCCAAGACTCAAAAGATTTAGTCAACTAAGTTGTACAGGTCCTAAATGTGAATGTGATTCTCAGAATCCAGTATATCTTTGGGAGCATGATTCATGTGTTAGAGGAAGAATAGACACAGAGTTCTGTATGGATTGTGATGGCGTAGTATCTTTTGATATAGTTAGATAAGGGGAAAATATGACAATGACAGAGCAAGACCTAATTGATTTAGGGTTTGAGCGTGAAGAACCTTCTCATGAAAATATTAATGTAGAAGGTATATTTCAGAATGTAGAAAGTCCAACCTTTTATACCTTGGTGATTGGTGAGATTGAACTCCAATCAAATCGAGAAGACGAATGGGAAGACGAATTAGAAGTAGAGATTGTAGACACATCAATAGTATTTAATGACTTAGAGGATTTAAGACTGCTTGTGGAAATATTGAGAAGAAACGAAAAATAATTAAAAACATTTTGCAATATCAAATAAATGTTGTATATTGTAATCAAATTAGAAAGAAGTTATGGCAAAAACAGAAAAAAAACTATGGTGGGAAACATACCAACCATTAAATGACTATGTATTAGTCAAAGTTATTAAAGAAGACGAAAAGACCAAAGGTGGGTTGTACAAACCCGAGTCTAATAAAGAACAAATGAGGGGTGAGGTACTCGCAGTTGGTAGTGGTATACACACTACAACAGGTACAAAAATACCTATGAAACTACAAGTAGGTGATAATGTTATCGTACCAAATACAGGTGTTCAACTAAAATTAGATGGTGAAAAGCTAAATCTATATAGAGAGCAAGAAATCTTAATGAAAATCAATGCATAATGAATAAGAGTGTATTGATGGGTATAGTTTGGTTTCTGTTAGGACACATCGCAGTGTTCTTTCAGTTAAACGGACAATTCAAATGGGATTGGTTCAAAGATAATACAATTCTACTGGCAATATGTGGTATACCAATATCATTTTTGTATATATGGGGAACTAAATACGCAGTAGAGGGATTTGATGGACAACTATGGCCAGCAAGGTTTTTAGGATTTTCAATCGGAATGGTAGTATACGCATTCGGTGTCGCATATTTCTTTAAACAAGGAATAACACCAAAGGTGGCAGTATCATTGGTATTGGCATCTACTTTATTAGCAGTACAATTATTTTGGAAACAATGAAAATAATTAAAAGAGAATTATACAGACACTTTCACTTTGTTAGGGTTGCAGAAGATATAGTCTACTCAAATCCAAAACATATAAAAGGATTATTTGCATATAGAGACAAGAAAAGATTATACGATTTAAAAGAAAAGATTCAAAAGAATCAACAAACACTAACTTTCAGAGAATTCCAATTTTTAGAGAGTATAGTAGAAAAATATGGGTAGACCATATTTATATATAAATGAAGGATATGAAAAAGGGTACTAAATTGCCAAATGGTTATGTATTAGGAAAAGGACGAACTCCTTTGAACCTAACTGAAGCACAGATTCGGTATGCGATGAAGAACTCCAAGTCAAATTCAGGCGCAGCAAGATTCTTAAATGTGTCCTTGACTACATATCAAAAATATTCAAAATTATATAAAGACGAAGAATCAGGTAAAAATCTTTGGGACTTACACAAGAATCAAAGAGGTAAGGGTGTTAAGAAACCATATAATGTAACTCAAGGTAAATACGCATTGAATGATATATTAGATGGTAAACATCCTAAGTATCCTGTTTTCTTACTAAAGAAGAGACTAATTAATAATTCACATAAACCTGAATTAGAATTTCCGCATGAATGTCATAATTGTGGTTACAATGAGAAAAGAGTTACAGATGGAACAATTCCATTGATTCTTGACCATATGGACGATGATTGGACAAATCACAAAAGAGATAATATCAGATTTTTATGTTATAACTGTTTTCATAATCTAAGAGGTAATCTTAGAGGTAAACAACCACAATGGAGAGCAGAACAAATCAAACAAGCAAGAGAAAAACAAAAAAAAGGTAAATAAGTTATGGGTAAACAAGTATTTCATGGAGAGAGTTCAAGAACAAAACTCTTAGAAGGTGTCAATGAATTGGCAAACGCAGTAAAAGTAACATTAGGACCAAGAGGTAGAAATGTAGTGATTCAAACAGAAGCATCACCACATATTACTAAAGATGGTGTTACTGTTGCTAAAAGTATTAACTTTGAAGATAATACTAAAAATGTAGGTGCACAAGTAATCAAAGAGGCAGCTCAACAAACGGCAGATAACGCAGGTGATGGAACAACTACATCTACGGTATTGGCTCAGTATATTTTCAATGAAGGTATGAATGAGGTTAAAGCAGGTTCAAATCCTATCGAACTTAGACGAGGTATGGATATTGCATCAAAAGAACTTGTTGATAAATTAGTACATAGTATCTCTATTGATGTTAACACTAATGACCAAATCAAACAAGTTGCTACAATTTCAGCAAATGGTGATGAAACTATTGGTGATATGATTGGTGAGGCAATGCACCAAGTTGGAAGAGATGGTGTAATTACTGTTGAAGAGGGTAACGCATCTGAAGACGAACTTGAAATCGTAGAAGGTCTTGAGTTTGATAGAGGTTACTTATCACATTATTTTATTAACAATCAAGAAAAACTTAATGTGACTCACGAAGAACCTGCTATTCTGTTATATGATGGTAAGATTTCTGATATGGATGATATTGTTGGTGTTCTTGAAAACGCATCATCAAAGAATAAACCTATCGTAGTAATTGCACACGAAATAGAAGGTCAAGCATTGGCAACTATGGTTGTTAACTCAGCAAGACAGACTTTGAAGTGTTTGGCATTGAAAGCTCCTGGATTTGGTAATGAAAGAAGTGAAATCCTAAAAGATATGGGTTCACTAACAGGTGGTGTAGTTTTCGGTGGTCTTGGTAAAGAATTAGAAGATATCACTTGGGATGACTTAGGTTCTTGTGATAGAATCATATCTACAAAAAACAAGAGTGTTATTGTAGGTGGTCATGGTGAATCAGAAGATTTAGAACTTAGAATCACTCAAATCAAGAATGAGATTGATTCAACTGAGTCAGACTTTGAAAAAGAAAAACTTCAGAAAAGACTATCTAAATTGAGTGGTGGTGTGGCAGTATTAAAAGTAGGTGCACAATCAGAGATTGAAATGAAGGAAAAGAAAGACAGAATCGATGATGCACTACTCGCTACTAAAGCAGCAGTTGAAGAAGGTATTGTTGTAGGTGGTGGAGCTGCATTGATTCACGCAAGACAAATGATTAATGGTTCACTTACGGAAGATAACTCAGATAGACAAAAAGGAATCGATGTTATTCTAAAGGCGTGTGATGAACCATTCAAAGCAATTGCAGAGAATGCAGGATTGAAACCTGATGTGATTTTGGATAAATTTCAATCAGCACCAACCGAGGTTTCATCAACAATGGGTTATGATGTAGTAGATGAGTCATTTGGTGATTTGATAGAAAAAGGTATCATTGACCCAACAAAAGTTGCAAGAACGGCACTTGAAAAAGCAGTTTCTGTCGCAGGTACTCTACTTACTACTGAGTGTATGATTGTAGAAGAACCTTCGAAGGATGAGTAGTGAACCGAAAACTTAAGATATTAAAATTAAAATTAGATTATTTAAAATTAGAACTTGAAGATGTCAAGGAAGATTTTGATAAATATACTGAAGATTTTGATTCTTATTTCAAGAAGTACTACGATAAAGCAGTAAAAACTAATAATGATAATAATCAGACGAATTTCGAAAATCCAGCAACCCACTTTGAAAACGCAAAGAGAGAGCAAGAGGAACGACAAAAAGAAATTGACGAACAAAAACAACTCCTCAAGAATGCGCCAACAAAGGTAAAGAATCTCTATAAGAGACTCGCAGCCAAAACTCATCCTGATAAATTAAAAGATGGACATGAGGTTTTTCAGTCAGTAAAAGAGGCATATGAGAAACAAGATTTGGCAACGATGTTGGAATTGGCAGGTAAATTCGATGTGAATTACAAGTTAGATAAAAATGATGAAAAAATACTCGATAACAACACAAATAGGATTTTAACTGAGATTGAAGAAATCAAAGGGACTATTGGATGGTTGTGGGGTAAAGGAAATAAAGAACAACGACTATATTGTGTTAACCGAGTAGAAGAAGAAACTAAACTAAAGGTAAAGAATAAAGATTTACCAAAGGATTTACAAAAAGAAGAAGCAAAACTATTAAGTGATGGAAACAAAAATACTAAACAAACTGATGGAGATTCAGTATCTCAAGGGTAGATTAGACGAGTTGTACAAAGGATATGTTCCACATTGGAGTTCAACGGATAATAGGATAGTAGACTCAAGAATCAGTAAATACGAAACTAAGTTGAGACAAACTGACGAAATCGCATTTCTCTTATATCAAGTAGAAAGAGAAAACAGAGGATTCGCCAAAGTCAGAGGTAAACGAAGAGTTGTTGAGTTGTTAGAAGAATTAAAAACTACACTAACAGATGATGGATTGAATAAACATCAAAAGTTAGTAGATAAAATTAATACTCAATTAAACACTTATGGATAGAGATTTAGAAAAAGAACGATTCGATGTGGCTATGAGAGGTAAACGAAAAATAGTAGGGTGTGTTGCAGGTAACTTTGATTTGTTACATCCTGGATATATTTATACTTTTCAAGAAGCAAAAAGACATTGTGACCACTTTATAGTATTTCTTCAGAAAGACCCAAGTCTTCATAGGAAATCGAAATACAAACCAGTTATACCATTATACGAAAGATATAGAACATTGATGGCAATACAATATATCGATGAAGTATATGTATATCAAACAGAAGAAGAACTTTATGACTTAATTAAGTTCTTTAAACCCGATGTAAGAATCTTAGGTGAGGATTATATCAACAAGTCTTTTACAGGTGATGACCTACCACCGAGAGTTGTATATACAACGAGAGCTCATGGATGGTCAACAACTAAAATGAAAGATATGATTGCGATGCAGACAATCAAACAGAATCCTGAAATACAGGACGCTGCCCAATATTTTGAACGAAAATTAGAATTCGATGGCTAGAAAAATATCATACAAAGTACAAATAACCTACCTTGACCCAGAACAGGGTGAAGATAATATATTCATAGTAAAAACAGATAGACTTAGGTGGACTATGAATCAATATCAGAGAAACAGACCACCACTTAAGTATAAAGTTTTAGCAAGAAAATGAAAAACAATAAATTTGACTCTATAAATGTACTGATGTATTTCGCATTGGTATATTTCACTCTTATTGGTTTCGCAACAACATTAAATGCACAAATCAAACATTATGATGGTGAACTCTACGATGTTGTATATAGTGAAGATTATCAACAACCACTTCAAGTGACATATAAGATAATGTGTCCAACAGGAGAAATCAGTAGAAGTGGGATGGATTTTTGGAAACCAAAGGGATATATAACTTCAGACAATAATGACTATAAAGCAAATGTATATGACAAAGGTCATATGGCACCCGCAGCAGCATTCAATTGTTATGATAGGGAAACACTCAGAGAAACATTTAATTATCTAAATTGTGCATTACAACACGAATCACTAAACAGAGGACCATGGAAAGAACTCGAAAGATTTGAACGAGACTTATCCAAGGTATTTGAAACAGTAAAAGTGAATGTAACAATACACTTTGATAATGAACCCGAATATGTTGAGGGTGGAGCACTTATACCGAGTGGATTCACAAAACAAATATGGGCAGGACAACACGAGTGGACATTCTACTTCGATAATAAAAACCTAAAAGGTAGAGATTGGTCAGACTTTCAAATACCTAATATAAGAAGATAGTGATTATGGATGACAATATAATGCAATCATTTTTGTGGAATAAAAACACAAATAAAATGATAAAGGCAGTAGAAGTGATGATTGTCATGTGTAAGAAATACGACCTACCATTCAACTACAAAGACCTCGGAATAATCCGAGAAGATAGTAAGGACAATGATGAAGATAGTATGTGGGACTTTACTGGACGAGGATAAATTCCTTATAGGTCAGAGATTAGAATCAAACCCAAAATTTCCCAATAAATGGGAACTACCTGGTGGAAAAGTAGAAGAAGGTGAATCTCCCGATGACGCAATCGTGAGAGAATGGAAAGAGGAGTTGGATATAGAGATAAAAACATATTATCTCATTCCAGAAAGAGAACTCCATGGGTTAATGGTATATCCGTATTTAATCAAATACAAGAGTGGTAAACCAAGACTAAATGAACACCAAAAAGTCAAGTGGATTACTTTAGATGAAATAAGTGATTATGACTTTACGCCAATAACAAAAAAAATACTATATATTATTAAAGGAAGTTATCAATTATTTTTAAACAAGAAATCGGAGTAAAAGAAGTGTCATTTAAACAAGTAGGAAACAAGAGCAAGAAAGAAGTTAAAGAAGTAGTATCAGGGTCAATCGTAGATTCTCTATGTGATGTAGGAATGTGGTTTGCACAAAACGCCCAAAGACCCCATATAGGATTCGATATGTCAATCGACATTACCGAAGACGATATATATAAAGACTTACAAACTAACCAAGATTAATAAGGGTACATCGACCTTCCGAGATGGGACGATATCGTGTGTCGAAAGAAAATTTTGAATGAATCCAAAATGTTTCTTATATGCGATTCTCTCTTCTGGCTTTGAGAGATATCCCAACCCAAGACAACCTTGCGGTGACTCAAAACACGATAAAGTAAATATAGCAAACAATGGAACTTAAATCAATCACAATAGATAACGAAGGTATTATAACGATACATACGGATAAGGGTATAAAGAAGATACATTATCACAATCCATTTTATCAAGCGTATCGTACCCAATTGGAGACAATTTCTTTTCAAGCTTACCAATTTGACGATAAGAAGAATAAATTCTATCAGGCGCCTAAATCCCTTTTTAGTGATGATATAATAGACAATAGAGATGAGGTTAAACGCCCAAACGACACTTATTTCAATGATGAATGGAATAAATAATTGTAGGGTGTGAATGTTATGAAGATAATAGATTTACATGGTATAAGACATAAGGACGCTAGTTTAATTTTAGAGCAAAACCTTTTAGGGTACGACAAACCTTATCTTGACACACAAATCATTCATGGTAATTCCCCTGAGATGAGGAGAATAGTTCACGAGTTTCTCGACCTACACGACTTCAGATACCATATAGAGAGCTGGAATCAAGGTAAGACAATTATCGTAGGGTAGAGTCCTTAATTACCCACGAAAGTTTAACAAGGGTAAAATCCCCTAATATTTACTTATATAAGTCATCGAAACAAGTTCTCAGACGAGGACTTTTTTTATGCTCGTTAACCCCTATTTATCTTCAGATATGTTAATCATAAAGATAATTCTTATATTCTTATGCTTTTGGTTTATAATGAACCGATTCTTCCATTACCTTGATAAGTAACCCCCACTTTTCCACCCTTTTCTACCACTTTTTCCCACTTAATGGTAAACACCGAATAATTTTAACCTTATTTAATGCGTCTATTTCTTTATTGGAAGATGAGGGATAAGATGAGGTAAAGGGATTTCAGCGCTAAATCATTAAGATTTCCCACAATTCTGTTAAACTCTACTTAGATAACCCCTATGGGTCTAAATTTACCACAATTATAGACAGGCACAAGTCCGTTTCTCGCGGCAAACCAAAATTTCCTGAGGAAAAAGTATTTTTGGGGTGTATTTTGCCCTTTTTAGCCATAAAAATTCGGTCATATTGTCATGTTCGAGGGATACTTTAAGTAAAAGGGCTTAAAGCGTTGACGCTCAAGGGGTTATGTCACCGCCTGATAAGTCGGACATTATGTCATACTGTTAGCATTTAATTGTTAATAACTTTAAATTGTTAATAAAATTGTTAATAACTTTGCCCTCAACGCAACTGACATCGTGTCATGTTGATAACTTTATTGCCGATTTAACACTTTTTATTTGGCCATTTAAAATATTTTTCGTATCTTTATGGGGGGGCCTGGTTTAAAAAACCCTGCGGTGACACTAAAAGCAAAAGTGATATAAAAAAAAAGTAGCTAAAAAAGCCAGTATATACGGATACATAGGTATAGGGAGAGACACCCAAGCCCGAATTTAACCTTATTTAACCCTATTCAGGCCTCTGAGCCAGATGAGGTAGGACAACCCAAGGGGGAAATCACAGGCCTACGGAGCGAAGGAACGCATGTGACTGAGCGAAGGGGGCGGGTATTTTCGTGTAATCCACTGGTAATCAGCAAGTTACAGTCGCCTGTGAGCCGTTCTTATACCGGGGTCGGTTTTTTAGTCCATAGGAAAGTCCCCTCTGAGCCAGTATTCTACTGAATTAGCCACCTTTCTTTTGCCTCATTCTGTATAATGTTAATAACTTTGTTGAAAACTTAACAATTATTTAACATTAAAAGTTTGGAATTTGGGAATTGTTTGCGTATCTTAGTATTGTTAATGAGTGAGAGTAAAACCTTTAAACGAATGAATATGATAAATTTAAGTATAAGTGACCCTATTGATGGGTTTGATAAGATAGGAGAGTTAAGAGCTGCTATCGGTCAAGACTATTGTGGAGACAATAAGTTGGTTAGTGTGAGTAAGGATGGTAACAGATGTATTGTCCTTAGAGGTGGAGTTAAGGTTAGTGAACCTTCTTGGTTAACTTGGAATAGAATGTTTTATTAGTCTATATACTATACCTTATAATTGTTAGCTGGATTATTATTAGTCTATACCTATGTAGTAGTATTAGTATCTTTGATGTCCACACAATTTTTGTTCTTTGAAATCATGGACGAGTAGCTCAGTTGGATAGAGCATCTGCCTTCTAAGCAGACGGTCACAGGTTCGAATCCTGTCTCGTTCACTATCGTTGTCGTTCTCATAGCTCAGTTGGTTAGAGCACTCCGCTCATAACGGATAGGTCAGAGGTTCGAGTCCTCTTGGGAACACACGAGATGCCGATGTGGTGAAACTGGTAGACACGAAGGACTTAAAATCCTTTGAGCAGTAATGTTCGTGGCGGTTCGAATCCGCCCATCGGTACTAAGGGTATTCATCTCCCCATAATGAGATGTCAATTAATAAATCAATAATATGCTAAAAGGTGTAAATGTAACTTGGAAGCCGAAGTCTAAAAAGGTGGTAATGTATAAGAAGGTAGGTAACATAACAAAGTCCGAAGTGGATGAGGCAACAAAGTATTGTTTCTGGCGATTTGGTGTACCTGCTAAATCTTATAGTTTAAAGTCTAACATTCTTACCTTTAAGATGTAATTAATAAAATTCTCATATTTATCATTATATGAGAAAGCTTATTCAACTTATTTTTATCGTCTTGTTACTAAGTGGTTGTGGATTACAATTTCAATATAGTACTCTTAACACCGCTGGTAACATTGATGGTATTTACAGAACTAACGATTATACTATTGTAGTTCCTGATTCAACAAAGATAGATACTATATCTAATCTATTTCAACTGAGAAGAAAACTAAGAACTGATTTTAACTTTAGATGGGACTTTGCTCAGTATATGAGTAATCAACCTTACTCTATGTATTGGTATAATAGACATCCTCGTTATAATGGTATATGGTATCCTCAAACATCTTTTGATTTTTATTTTAATTCACACCAATACTGGAACGATTGGGCGTTTAACTATCCTTGGTTTGGATACTATCATCCATATCGTGTTAGACATCACCGATACTACCAATGGTATTATCCACATCCACAAGGTTGGTATAGTTGGAATCATTACGGATACTCTCATTATACAGAACCATTGATTGCATCAACTAACTATTCATTTGTAAATGGATATAGAGGTTCTCGAATCCAAAACATCCAAGACACTAATAGAGTTAACAGAGTAAGACCTAACTCAAATGCAAATAGAGAAATCAATAATGTTATCAGATGGAGCAGGGACAATAACATTCCTGTAAACAATTATGTAGTTCCTCAAGATGGGACTCGATATATAAAACCAACTGATACTAATAACAACATCAGAGTTAATCCACCATCGAACAACAATAACAACAATTGGACACCTCGTCAAAATCCAACAAGGATAAACACGAGTACTCCTGTTATAAGAAATAATAGTTCAAGGTCATCAGGTGGGCGTTCAAATGTATCTTCGAGTAAAAGAGGTGGAAACTAATTGTTAATAACCTGTTAATAACTTTTCCATATATTTATTTCTTTATGAGAAACGAGAATGAATATAACGATAGTACCCTACAAGTTGCCCGAGTCTGTACCCACTCCGAAGGACGAGTGTGGATGGATTGCGTTATATAACAATCAAGCTATTGGTTGGAACTCTCTATTATTCTTATCTGACAATACCATCAAGTTCGCAAACGCATATGTAGAAGAGAAGTACCGAGGTAATGGTATTTACAGAATGTTGTGGGATGCAAGATGGGAATGGTGTCAAGAAAATCTAAAAGGATATAAAGTAATTACATATTGCCTTCCTACTACACATCAGTTTTATAAAGATAAAGGATGGGAAGAAGGTCACACCTCAACTTTATTTAAAAGTTTTATCTAAAAAGCTTGCCAGTTAAATTTTATTGTTGTATATTAGTACTAAGTTTGTCAGAAAGGCAGGCGGTTAATTATAAATTTTAATACTTAAATTATGGCTAGAACAGCTAATGGGTGGAATCTCGAACTAATGTTTGACGATACCACAAGGCCCGAAATCTTCTTACGACCTGAAGGGCCTCGTACAAAAAATGGTTGTAACTCTTATGTGTATATGATAGTCAATACACAAGACAAGATGATTTACATTGGTTACCACAAAGAAGGTAACAAACTCTATGGTACATCATCTACTAACAAAGTGTTCAAAGAACTTCTCGCAAGTGACGCAGTTGGTTTATTCGAATACCATATCCTATATTGGGGTTCGGTAGAAGAGTGTAAACAAGTTGAGTATGAGTTGTTGACAAAGGTTGACGCTAAGAACAACCCTAAGTACTACAACAAACACAATGGTCATCCTGGTAAGAAGGAACTGAACATGAAGTTAGTAAATAGGTTGATGGTAGAAATCGATGACTTTCGTAAACACACCAACCTCATCTTAGATTCAGAACTTGAATACATTAACGAGACACACATTGTTGAAATGTCTGTCAAGGATTTGTACCATGTAGGTAAGTGGCAAGTTCGTAAACTTGAGATAGACCACGACAATCTATCAAAGATTGTTGATAGGTTAAGAAACAAAATCGGTAACTACGATATGCCTGTATTATTAAAGGATGTCACTATCAATGGTCAGTTTCATGAGTTAATCCTTATTAGTGGTAATCACACAAGGACTGCATATTGGAAGACGAGAGATGAGAACATCGGTCACACCGAGAACACTATGATAAAGTGTCTCATACTTGATGAGGACATTCACTCTCTGATGCAAGAGACTGAAGTTCAGATGTTAGGTAATAACCTCAACGCAGACTTTAATGTAGGTAAGTCATTCAGTAAACAAGATGCTATTGATGAGTGTATGGAACACCACAAGGCAGGACACTCGTGGAAGACTATTGGTATGAGACAACGATTCATGTTGATGGGATTAACATCAGGACAAGTTGATGGTGTATTTGACAAAGTACAAGACAACCTCGACAAGAAGTTGTTGGAAGATAGTAATCAAATGGTTTATGATTACGAAGACACTCACAAGGATTTAGTCTTGAAGAAAGTTGCAAGACTAACTAACGATGATGTGTTTGTTATCTATGGCGCATCGGGTGCACCGACTCTTGATAGATGGATGGACAAGTACATTAATGAACAAGTTCAGAGAATCGCTAGTGGTAAGTCAGTACAGACTCGAATCAAAGTAGTTGTATATCACAACACGATTAAGAATCAGAAGAACTGGACTAAGTTATGGATGAGGTTAACGAGACCACAACACTTGGACAAGGTTTACTATGACGAGATGGAACACCTACTTAGGTATCCAGAGTTTGGTTATGTAGAGATGCCTCTATCAGGTCCAAAGATTGTAGGCAAAATTTAACAATTTCTTAACATTGAAAATTTGGAAAAGTCAAATGTTTTGCGTACTTTTATATTGTAATAATGATTAAGTCTATGACAGAAAAAAAAGTAAAACAGATAATTGAGGAAATTTATCCTAAGATTGAAAAGCATTATGGCTTTTCCAAGTTTCAAGAATGTACTCCTTATGTAGAACTTCACAAAAACATATACGAAAAGTATAGTGGTGAAGAAGGTGCTCAAGGTGATGAGGATGGTTGTCACGCTGAGTATTGTTCAATGATGAATGAGATTACTATCTACTATCCTAATATGAAAAGTAGAAAGATGATAGTCGAGACTCTGATTCACGAGTACCAACATTATCTACAATCACCAATTTGGTTTAAGAGATATTACAATATGGGTCACGACTATGTGTCTCACCCATATGAGGTAGCGGCTACCAAAGCTGAAAAGGATTACAAATTATTTATTTAATATTATGACAAAATTAATTTGGAAACTATATAACGAAAACATGATTAGTGAAGAGGTCGCTATGATGTTATTAGACGAACACTATAAATAAAAATTAAAAATTATGATTAAAACAATTAAGAATTATATGTTAACTAAACTATTCATGGATTGGATAGAAACGGAAAAGGATGTTGAGAAGTTAGTACTAACTAAACAACTGATTCAGCAACATCAAAACAAGTTGACTGGATACAAACCTGTTATTGGTTTCAAGGTAGATAGGACTGGCCAAGGACAGATAAACGAACTATAAGAATAAACAAACTTTAACTCGAACCCCGTAAGTCGTCACAGGTGATGAAATGATACTACGCGCAGGGGGTAGAGTTTTTATATAAAAAATTTTATATTAACAAATAGTAATAACGAAAAGTGAATATATATAATAAACAAGTTATGGTGAATCTCAAACAAATAGGGGCAATCATCTTGAGAACACTATTCATAATCACACTTATATTATTTATTAAGACCACAATGTTTGGTCAAACAACATACAATCCATTTGTATTGTTAAAAGAAAATGATAAACAATTACACTTTAGTGCAGGGGTAGTTACATCAGCATTAGGTTACACATGGTCTTACAATAAACATCAAGATAAAAAGAGGGCGATGATAACTGGCTTATGTACATCATTGGCTGCAGGAGTTGCAAAAGAATTACTTGATAATATAAGGGGTGGTGATTTCGATGAAAGAGATATATTCGCAACAGGTCTTGGTGGAATAAGTATGTCGGTAACGATACCTATATTCCAACCAAAGAAAAAAAGATACAAAGATTAGATTATGGCAAAAGTAGTATTTATAACATTAGGTGTTATTTGGTTATGGATTTTTTATGAAATGAAAATCGCACCTGAGGTTGACGAGAACGGAAATGTAATTCCAAAAAAGAAAAAGAAATGAAAAAAATATTAGAACGGATACAGAACATAGTTGACCCTAATTATTGGGCAACCAAGATTGGTGAAAGGTCTGGTCTATATGAATGGGCGATGAAGTCACCAATTCGTAAATGGTCATTAGGACTAACAGGATGGAAATGGTGGATGTGGCAAGTAGGAGTAGGAATGTTATTCTTCTGTATATTAGAAACCTTACTAAATAAAATCGGCATGACAATGCTACCTTGGAAATGATTTGGAAAGATAAAGAAGTTTTACATTTAGTTTTGATGAGAGACCCATTTGAAAGAATCATGAATGGGACTAAACCAATAGAGTACAGAGACAACACACCCTATTGGACTAAACGGCTGAAAGATAAACATATCAAGTACATATACTTTCAGTACGCATATCACAAGAACCCCACACATATGGTAGTCGAGTGTATCGATAAAAAACTTACAGACAAGTGGGAACTTCATTTAGGAAAAATAATTCATTTAGAAAATAAACACTTATGAATAAAACAATAGTAGCATACATTCCACCACGAGGTAGGAAGGTTAGAGTAGAGTCATTCGACATTCATGTCGATAAGTTACTGGCTCCTCGTAGTACAAAGATACCAATCGGTAGTAAGATATTAGATGTCGGAGTTGGTGAATCATTCTTAGAAAAATATAAAAAGAAACATGGAATCAAAATTTAATTGTTCCTACTCGGGACTATCATCGGTTATGAGTTACACTTTAGATATAGATAGAATCATAGAAATGGCATGGGAAGATAGGACTCCCTTTGAGGCAATTGAACATCAGTTCGGAATCAAAGAGAATGATGTCCGTAAGATTATGAGAGAGAATCTGAAGAGGAGTTCGTTTGAAAGATGGCGTAAAAGAGTCAAGGGTAGAAAGACTAAACATAGTAAAACATCTGAAGCAAAAAGATTCAAATCAAAAAACCAAAAATAAATTTGGATAAGTCAAAATAAATTTGTATATTACACAATGTAATATAGAATCATGAATAGAATAGATAGTCAATACATAGACCTAATAGATGAAATTTTAGATATCGGTTACGATAAGCCCGACAGAACTGGCTACGGAACTAAATCTTTATTTGATTACACAATCAGACATTGTATGTGTGATGGATTTCCTTTGTTAACTACCAAGAAGATGGCAGTCAAATCTGTAATGACTGAACTTAAATGGTTCTTAAAAGGTAGGACTGATTTGAGATACTTGTTACAAAACAATTGTCACATCTGGACTGGCGATGCATACAAAGTATATGAACGAGTACATCATTGGGACTTAGAAGAACCTGAATATGATGTCAAAGAATTCGAACAAAAAATATTAGAGGATGATGGCTTCTCAAAACAATGGGGTAACCTTGGGTTTATCTATGGTAAACAATGGAAGGATTGGGATGGTCATGACCAAATTAAGAACTTAATTAAATCATTGAAAGAAGACCCACATGGAAGACGACACCTTGTCAGCGCATGGAATGTCTCAGAACTTTCCTTAATGAAACTACCTCCCTGTCATTATGGATTCCAATGTTATGTAGACTCAGAAAACAAGTTATCACTTAAATGGAATCAACGAAGCGTTGATGTCTTCCTTGGGTTACCTTTCAACATAGCATCGTATGGTACACTATTACTATTACTATGTGAAGAAACTGGATACAAACCTGGCCAACTGATTGGTTCGTTGGGTGATGTACACATATACAATAATCATATTGAACAAGCAAAAGAACAAATAACAAGAATTGGTTACGACTTGCCACAACTAAAGGTATCTAATGTAGATATAATGAATGGGGAGTTTGATTATGAATTAATCAACTATCAGTCACACCCAAGAATCAAAGCACCTTTAAACAACTAATGAAGAATCTAATAGTTATAGGACATCCTGATAAGAAGTCATTCTGTTACAATGGTATTCTCAAGACTCTTAAACGAGAACTGAGAAAGCATAAGGATAAGGAAGAGCTAAAAGTAATCGACCTATACCGAGATACTTTCCACTCGGAAGATAGAAAAGAATTAATGAAAGGTTACCAAGACTTGGTAACTTGGTCTGATAGAATTTATTTTATATCACCTGTTTGGTGGTTCAGACTAACACCTCGAATGGAAGTATTCTTTGATGAGGTATTGACTCCAGGATTCGCATACAAGTTTATTAACATTACTAAACTATATGCATATCCTAAACCATTCCTTAAGGATAAGAAAGTAAGAACATACATCACACATGGAGCACCATCTCTACCTGTTAGAACCTTATATCTCAACTCAGTCAAGTTGAGATTGGTGCTAGGTGTATTTACATTTGTATTCGGATGGAAACTTTCAAGATGGCGTAAGACAAGACAATTTTGGTCTGTACCATTTGTGAGTGATAAGAAACGATGGAAGTATTTACAAGTTGTTAAAAAAGATATTAGAAGAGATTTAGGATATGAAATCTAAAAAGAAAAAGACCTTACGAGCAAAAGCATGGCGAAAGTTTTTAGAGACTCTCGTTAAAGAACGAAAGCTTACTGCCGCGGAAAGAATGTCATCAAGAGTTGGATACATGGGAGCAGGATTCTTGATGGCAGGTCAATGGACTGTTGAACCTATATTATTTATCATGGGATTCATTTGTGTATTAGTTCAAGTATTCAGTAGGAAACAATGGAACTTAGTAGCCCTACAACTAAATGGATTAATCGCATGGACGATTCACTTTGTAAAAACACTAATGTAATGAAAAAAGTTTACACATTTATGATTGTATTATTGACACTAACATATTGTCTTAATACACACGCACAGAATGAGAAACCTAAGATGGGTTTCCAATCATCGAATGAAAACATTTATGGAACTTGGTCATCGTGGGATGGGTCAAGTATTCTGTATATGAACTATGGGGATTCGGCTGACACTTTTGTAAGAGTATCACATACAGAAGATGGTAAAGAAACCTCAACAGGAAGATTCACAATAGAAGAAGAGTATCTATATGTCCAAAAAGAAAATGAGGAATATAGATTGATGTTCTTTCTAAAGGGAATGCAAATGGTAGTTATGAAGCCAGACTCCGCAGGTGGGGCAGGTCAAGCATGGCTATTTAGAAAGGTAAGTGATTACGCATTAAATTCAAATTAAAAATTATGAAAAAGAAATTAAAATTAATTATGGACTTTTGGGAAGTATACTATCCAATAGTTTTAGCATTCATATCATTCTTATATTCAGTATCACTATGGTTTAGTGGATTGAAGTTAGAAGGGATATTCGTTGGTATCTGGGTACCATCAATACTGGCAGCATCAGTAGCTATCAGACAGAGAAGAAACGATAACTATAAACGAAGAAGATAATGGTAGGAATGTTTATAATAGGATTCGTAATATTCTCACTATACTTGTTTGGTTTATTATACGCAATACGATGGGGACATAACTCTCAAAGAAGAGATATGGAAAATGACCCTGAGTTGAGAGGTTATTATAATAGACATAACAATTGGGATAAGGAAATTGTAGAATACGATAAAAGAAAAAAAAGAAATGACAAAAGAAGATATAGAACTAAGGCAGGGAAGAAGTCGACAACAATACGAAAGTAGTTTTTTTGGGATTAAGGTTTCTTTAATCGTAATGATTGTTGTTGGGATATCAATATTAATTCATCAATACATGGAATCACTATGAGTTGGAATAACGAAGAACATATAGAAGAGATACTATTCGAAGCACACGCATATGGTATACGATTAGAAGTAATGCAGTTAGCCAGTAAGTTACAAGAAGAAGATAAAGACTTAGGTAAGGTTGACTCATATCAAATAGCATTAACACAAATTAAACAGGCATTAGATGAAGAAGTTTAAAGTAATGTTAGTTAGTGGTGGTTTTGACCCCGTACATAAAGGACATCTCGAAATGATTGAGAGAGCTCATGAGATGGCAGATGAAGTTTGGGTGATTCTAAATAACGACCATTGGTTAACTCAAAAGAAAGGGAAACCTTTTATGGATGAGAAAGAACGAGAATATATTATGTCTCGTATAAAGGGAGTAACTAAAACTATTATATGTAATCCAAGAACACCAACAGACAAATCGGTGTGTGATGGAATTTATTCTGCGGTGAATACCTTCCGTAGAGAATATAAAGATAGAACTAATGATAGATTCATTGGTGATAAACTACCTATGGCATTTGGAAATGGTGGTGATAGAGGACAAGGTAATGTACCAGAAGAGGACTATTGTAATTCTATGGGAGTAGATATGGTATGGAATCTTGGAGATAAAGTTCAATCATCGAGTTGGTTGTTAGAGAAAGCAACGAACTCGGCATACTCATCATCACATGGATAATAGTAAGATAGTAAAACAATTGAAACAAATCGCAGAGTTATGTGAATCGGATTGTTCAATGATGGCAGGTGAGAGATTGAAGTGGTTGATAGATGAGATTGAGTTGACGCCTAAACCATGGTATAAATTTTGGTGAATTCAAAGATATGATACTAATACTCCAGCGTATAGACAAGGTATCGTACCTACGAGTAATCCAAAGTAACCTATGTACAACTATATCCGATTCAGATAATTATAGATAACTAAATTAATAATATGAACACATTAACAACATTTGATTATATATCTATGTATATCATAGTAGGATGTATCAGTACAATCATAATAAATCTTATATTGGATTGGGCAGATAGAAAGGGAGCATTGAGTCAACCTTACAACCCCTCAAACGAACAAAGGGTTTGGGCGTTCCTTCTATGGCCGATAACGGCATGGATATTTTGGTACAACTTTTGGAAATCGTGGTTCGACAATATGAAAAAGTGACTAAGCCGCCAAGGTGCAAAGGTGCAAGGTGGAAACGAAGTTTCCTTTTCACACGAAAAATTTAAAAAAAACACACTATGAAATACAATTTAATTCGAGACAAACAACTAGCGTCCACCTTATGTGATGGGACGAGTAAAAAGGATTATCTTATTGGATGGTCTTATAAACAATTAATTCAAGCATTCGGTGAACCGACATTCAATGAACCAAGTGCTGATGGTAAGGTTCAAAAACAATGGGTCTTTAAAAGAGAAATGGACGGCGCATGTTTTACCATCTATGATTTTAAAACCGACAAACAATATAGAAGTGGGGATGCGTTGACTGTCGCTGAAACATTTAACACTAAGTGGAGTGTTGGTTCTAAGGTTTACGCAGGTGAGTTTGTAACTGATATAATAACACAATTAAAAAAGAAAAACTAAATGAGTGACAAAGAAATCATTGCGAAGATTCTTGAGTTGAAAATGAAAAAACCTCAAACTCAAAAGGACAAACTACAAATTCAGAAACTACAACAGGAGTTACATGACCGAAAAGGCGATAGATAAGATATACATTATTAGTTTAGATTGGAGTGATGAACACATCGCATCTATTCTAAAAGAGATAGACAAGGTTGGACTACCACACGAAGTTCCATTTGAAGTACTTGGTATTGATGGTAGGAAGTTGACAACTCATCATATGCAATTGATGGGGATTGAAGCATATAAAGATTGGAACTTAAATACAAGTGATGTCCATGTAAAAGATAATGCTAATCGTTACTGGCAAAGAGATGTCACATTGGGTGAGATTGGATGTACACTATCTCATATCGCTGTATGGGAAGATGCATACAAGAATGGATATGATAATATACTTGTATATGAAGATGACTTTGTATTTGAAAAACCTATGGATTGGTCACAACTTGATAAAGTAAAATCTATGAACTATGATTTATTTTATTTAGGTAGATTACTTCAAACAGGATTTCAAGGTGTTCAAGATACTCCAATAGATGATATGATATGTAAACCTGGCTACTCATATCAAACTCACGCATTGTTGTTAAGTAAGAACGGAATTAAAAAGTTAGTAGAGAATCATTTAGATAAGTATAAAAAAATGATATTTGTTATTGACGAATTCCTACCTGCATTATATTGTGAAACACCACGAACAGACCTCAACTATATCTTTGAAAAAGACTTGATTACATTCGCATTGAATGAATGTGTCGGTGTACAATACAGAACAGAGATGTATAATAACTCATTAACCCAACCACATGACATATAGACCACTACCAAAAGAAGTTACAATTAAACAATCTGAAATTGAAGGGTTAGGATTGTATTCAACTGAGTCGTTACCACACGCAAGATTCATAGGAGTCACTCATATACCTAACGATAAGTTTGAAAACGGATATATCAGAACACCATTGGGTGGATTCATAAATCATAGTGATACTCCCAATTGTGAAGTAAGACAAGATATCGATGGGAATCTAATGTTGTTTACACTTAGACCAATCCCAAGTGATGAAGAGATAACGCTAAAATATAATCTATATAGCGTTGATTAAAAATAAAATTATATTTATATAAAGTTAACTATTAAAAACAAATTTGTTATGAGTAAATTATCAAGAAGATTATACCAAGCCTTAGAGGCAAAGTATACTGCAGAAATAATGGACGCAAGGGCGACATTATCAATCTACTTTGAATCACCTGTTGCGATAGGTGAACATCCACAACACACAGAAGAAATCGATAAGTTATTAGGTAAGTTAGAATCCGCAACTGGCAAGTTGTCGGTACTTACTAAAAACTTTGGTAAAGAATATGGTCACGACATTCCTGTATCCGAATCGGATGAAAAGGAATTGTTAAAAGGATAAATCTTTATTGGGGAATTAGCTCAGATGGCTAGAGCGCTTCGCTTGCACCGAAGAGGTCATCGGTTCGACTCCGATATTCTCCACTAAAAATTTGGCCATGTCAATTTTATTTTGTATATTGTGTAAACAATCGCGGGAGAAGACTTAAAAGAAAGTCGTTGTACATCCAGTACAAAGGAGTTGGGGCAGTTCCAACCTTCCGCTCTAAGCGGGAAAAGAGTTAAAAGAAACTCGCCACATTACCAATGTGGAGATGGTGGGGCAGTTCCACCTTTCCGCTCTAATATACTGGCCCCTTCGTCTATCGGTTAGGACGCCAGGTTTTCATCCTGGAAAGAGGAGTTCGATTCTCCTAGGGGCTACAATAAAATTTAGTATGTATACTTATAGATTTGATATTATAAACAAACTAATAAAAGAGAACGACTTCAAAAGTTATCTTGAAATTGGTGTATGTAATCCTGTTCATTGTTTTGACCAAGTACAATGTGAACACAAAGAAGGTGTTGACCCTGGCGTTGAGTTTGAAGAGAATCCCGTTGACCATCAAATGACCTCTGATGAGTTTTTTAGATTTATGGATGATAGAAGACCTAACGATAAATTTGATATTATCTTTATAGATGGGTTACACAAATCGTATCAAGTAAAACAAGACATTCACAACTCTCTTAGATATCTAAATCCAAATGGTTATATTCTTTTACACGATTGTAATCCACCATCAGCTCATATGGCAAGAGAAAACTATATGGTAGATGGTGAGTATCAACCATGGAATGGTACGGTATGGAAAGCAATATACGAGTTAAGAACAAGTAGAAGAGATTTAAAAGTTTGTGTAGTAGATACTGATTGGGGTATTGGTATTGTTCAAAATAATTTCTTTATGGATACACCACTCGTACAAAGACACAATCCATTTTATGAGTTTAATATCATGGATGCAAATCGAGAAGAAGACTTAGGTTTAATTCAAGTCGAAGAACTTGACAATTGGTTGTACGAATGATATATTGGTTCTATGGTCAACCCGGCGCAGGTAAGACAACAATAGCAAAACTTTTAAAAGAACACTTCGAGTATAAGACAATTGGTAATCCCGTAATACATATCGATGGTGATTTTATGAGAGAGGTATTTAGTAATACTGATTATAGTGAAGAGGGTCGTAAGAACAATATGAGAAAGGTTACTACTATTGCCAGATTCCTTCACCATAAAAACTTTCATGTAGTCATATCAGTTGTTGGCCCATACAAAGATGTACGAGATGAACTATTAGATTTAAACCCTAAAATGTTTTACTTATTTACACAAGAAGTTAGAGGACGAGAACACTACCATACAGACGCAATGGAAATAGGTACAGACGATATATGGTTATGTACCGATGATAAACTACCAATACAAACATTAAATGAAGTACTCACTATTCATAGGTAGATGGCAACCTTGGCATGATGGTCATCGTTGGTTGATTGACCAAAGATTAAACGAAGGCAAGAATGTATGTATTGCCATTCGTGATGTTGAACCAAATGAGAACCAACCATATACACCACAAGAAGTATACGACAATCTACATATAGAACTTCAAGACCTTATACATGATGGTAGAGTTAGAATAATAATAATACCTGATATTGAATCTGTAAACTATGGTCGTGGTGTTGGTTACGATATAATAGAACACATTCCACCAGGCGATATTCACGATATATCCGCCACCAAAATCCGTAAAAAACTACGAGACGCGGGTAAACTATAATAGTTATTAACATATAGTGTTGAAAACTTTAACAAAATTTTAACATTTAAAGTTTGGCAATACCGATATAATTCACTATCTTTACATAGTAAAGAAAGAGATACGGCAGTATGGGTAAAGAAAAGAAAGATATTAAATTAAAGCAAGTAACGCTTACTTTTCAAGAGTGGAAAGATTCACTCCGAGTCCCAATGCCACATAAAAGCAAAAAACACTATACTCGTAAAGAAAAACATAAAGGCAAAATTTAACAATTTCTTAACATTAGAAATTTGGCAATTAGACAAAAATGTCTTATCTTTATATTGTAAGATTAAAAAATGAGAATTATGCGAAATACAAACCACATGAATTATTCTTCCTTCTGGCTTGACAAGTCAATATGGGATACGGATAATGAACCTAACAAAATTGAGAAGAAGTCTAATGACTTAATGAAGTTGATGGCATACAAAAAGTCAATCAGTAACTTCGTTAGTATCGTTACAGGCCAACCTATTCCCGTTACCTTTAATGGTAGGGGTGATGATAGTTACACCGATGGTAAAGAGGTTGTTATATCAGCTAAAATGAATGACAAAGAATTCGACCCTGTGGTTGGGTTAGCACTTCACGAAGGTTCTCACATCAAACTTACTGACTTCGAAATGTTAAAAACTCTGATGGACAACAATGGTCTTCAAGGGTTTCCAAAATCTATGTTACCTTGGGTAAAAACTTTATCATCATATATTCAAATGGTTGAAGATGGTGATGAGTATTCTACCGCATGGTGGTCAAAAAGAAGAGACATTGTAAGTAAGTTAAAAGATTTACTTAACTATGTTGAGGACAGACGAATTGACAATTACATTTACAAATCAGCGCCTGGTTATAGAGGGTACTATGAGTCAATGTATAACAAGTACTTCCACTCTAATGTAGTGGACAAAGGTCTTAAGTCTTCAGAACATAGAGACGAGACTTGGGATTCTTATATGTTTAGATTGATTAACATCACTAACTCTAACAGAGACCTCAAAGCTCTTAAAGGATTGAAACAGATTTGGAATCTTCTTGACCTTAAAAATATTTCAAGACTAAGAACATCAAATGACGCACTCGAAGTGGCAGGTCAGATTTATATGATTATCCACGAAAATGTACAAGACGCTGAGTATGAGTCTAAGTCATCTGAAAAAGAAATGGGTGGTGATGACAATGATACTAATGGTAAGTCTGAGATGTCTTCTGATGACAAACCAACTTCTGATGGTTCACCAATGGAAGGTAACGGAAGTGGTAAAGGTAAAGACTCTAAGGGTGATGATGGTAAGGATGATGCTTCTACCGAAGAAGGTAGTCCTCAACCAACTGGCCTCGGTAACAAGAATGGTGCTGGCGGTGACTACCAACCTTTGAATGATAAACAAAAGAAAATGTTAGATAACGCTATCAAGAAACAAAAGAAGTTCTTAGATGGTGATATCAAAAAAACTACAATCACTAAGGCTGACAAAAAGAAAATCGATGTTCTTGATAAAGCTGATATCGAAACTGAGGTTACAGGCAAAGGACTTGACCAAGGTTATTGGAGAAATCAATCTCAAGGTGTTCAGACTTATGTAATCAGAAATGTAAATCAATCATTGATTGACTCAGGCATGATTGGTCACTTAGGAAGTTGGAGAGTTGATTCAAACGATAAGGCAGTTAGAAAAGGTATTACACTTGGAACTATCTTAGGTAAGAAACTTAAGACAAGAAACGAAGAGAGAATCGACAACACTCCAAGAATGAAGAGTGGTAAGTTAAATGGTAGAATGTTACACGAGATTGGTTTCGGTAACTTTCAAATCTTTGACCAAATCAATATCAATACGGCGACTCCTTGTTTAGTACACATCTCGATTGACGCAAGTTCTTCTATGGGTGGTGACAAATGGTACAACACTCAAACGGCAGCCGTAGCGATTGCAAAGGCGGCATCGATGACCGACAATATGAATGTAGTGATTTCTTATAGAGGTATCTACTACAATAGTGGAAGTGGATGTCAACCTCTAATGATGATTGCATATGATTCAAGAAAAGATAAGTTTTCTAAAATTGTAAACTTGTTTAAATATATTTCACCAAGTGGAACTACTCCTGAAGGGTTGTGTTTTGAAGCGATTCTAAAAGAGTTGACCAATACAAAAAATGGTGTAGAAAGTTACCTAATCAATTTCTCAGATGGATGGCCTGGCTTTGACAACAAAGAAATTAGTTATGGTGGTGACTACGCAGTAAAACATACGGCTGACCAAGTTAAGAAAGTTAGAAACGCAGGTGTCGGTGTCCTATCTTACTTTATCTCTGATGGATACTATGGAAGTAGTAAGACTCAGTTTGAGGAAATGTATGGTAAGGATTCAGAGTTCATCTCTGTTGATAATATGACTCAGTTAGCCAAAACATTAAATAAAAAGTTCGAGGTGAAAATTTAACAATTTCTTAACATTAGAAATTTGGAATTGTCAAATTAATGTCGTACTTTAGTAGAGTAATAAGTAATAAGAGTAATTAATAATTAAAAAGTAAAAATAATGAAAGCACAAAAATCAGTATTCGGAAAGATTGTTCAAGTAGATGGAAAGTTTCTATTTGAAGATTCGGCAGGAAAGCAGTTCTTGATTCCTGAGTTCAATGAAGAAGGTACTAACCTTTACAAAAGGGTAAGACAATCCTTCAAAAGACCCGACAAGTATGGGTTCAAAGTTAGAGTTAGTGGTAGACTAAGTGATGGTAAGATTGACTTCACAAGAGTTCCGGCATCTAAGGTAGAAGAAAACCTTGAGCCAGTTGGTAACTTCACCGCTCCTAATGGTGGTCTTGTCGCTCTTGAGTATTCTAAACCTGAACCTGTTTCTGTCGCTACTGAAGCGATGACTTCTGATGTTCTTAGTTTCATTCACGAAAAGTCAGAAGGTCTAAAACCTAAGATGTTATTCATGCAGTCCCTAAAGTGGAAGTACTTAGTAAGAAACATTCTTAGAGGTAAAAACATTATGATGACTGGCCCTGCCGGTTGTGGTAAAACTATGGCGGCTAAAGCAGCGGCTAATTCACTCGAAGGTTATAACACCTTCATCATCAACCTTGGTTCTACTCAAGACCCAAGAACAACTCTGATTGGTAACACTCAGTTCGATTCCAAACAAGGTACGGTGTTCAACACTTCACCTTTTGTTAAGGCAATTCAAACACCAAATACTGTTATCATTCTTGATGAGTTGACGAGAGCTCACCCTGAGGCTCACAACATTCTGATGACGGTTCTTGACCAAGGTCAAAGATACTTGAGATTAGATGAGGCGGCTGACGCTCCTGTTGTCAAGGTCGCTGATGGTGTTTCGTTCATCGCATCGGCTAACATCGGTAATGAGTACACCGCTACAAGAGCTCTTGACAGAGCGATGTTAGACAGATTTACTGTTATCGAAATGGACACTCTAACTCACGAAGAGGAAACTCAACTTCTTCAAATGATGTATCCTTCGGTTGATGAAAACATTTTGTCTAATGTTGCTGAGATTACTTCAATGACAAGAAGTGACTTGATGTCTGAAAATCCAAAACTTAGTAACGCATTGTCTACGAGAACGGCAGTTGAGATTGGTTCTCTACTCTACGATGGTTTCGAATTAGGTGAAGCCGCTGAGATTACTATCTACCCAATGTTTGACCAAAGTGGTGGGGCTCAGTCTGAAAGAGTTTATATGAAACAATTCATCCAAAAGTTTTTGGGTGAGGTTCCAGAGAATGAAGATTTGTTTAATACTGATGAAGTAGAAGCTCCTTACTAAGATATGGGATATAACAAATTTAGATGGTGGACAAATGGTAGGAAGAAAAAACTATCAGTAAAAAAATCCTTGATAGAAAGAATTAACAATGGTGATTTCGATTACTCTCATTATTACTCAGAGGCAGAGGCAGCAAGACAGCTGGCCTCTGCCATTTACGATGAGGTGATGGAAGGTTACTATAAGAATCCAAATTCAAATGACTATTGGGGATATGTGAATGAGGCTAGACAAAAGTCTTATATGAAAAATGTCCGAGCAAATAAATTAGATGAGGAAGGTCATCGTGACGAAATAAAAACATTAGACCTTCTCAAAAAAGAATTAGAAAAAGAATTTGGATTTTGTCTTTGGGATAAGGTTATGAAGAGTAGACTAATGGACGCAGAACAAGTCTATGAGTTTTATCTCGTTGAAAAATTGAAGAGACAAAGTTTGGTAAATAAGTAAAATTTTTGTATATTTAAAGTTATGACTACAAAGTACGACCCTGAAAATCCACTTACGGATAAAGAACTTGACGAGATGGCTCAACATAATTTTGATTGGTTCTTAGAATATCTCGATTCAAAATCAGCATATCTAAAAACAAAGAGTCGACCTTTAAATTCACACGAATTAAAAAAGATAAGTTTCCTTGACGCATCACTTAGAGGTGATACTATTGATAAAAAGAAATGGGATTCAATCAAGAAGATGGGAAAAGAAAACGAGAAACATTTTTGGGATAAAAAAAATAAAGATGGGATTTAATAAAGTACATTTACCAACCATAGAAGAACTTAAAAAGATGGTTGAAGATTGGGGCGCCGAGTCGGTGTTGAATAGATACAACGGACCGAAGGTGGATTGTCTAATAGGCAGTTCTGACTCAATGGAATATTTAGATAGTTTAGTAGAATTTAAAGATGAACATGATGAGGTGGAGTGAATCAGAACTTAGAGAGTTTACCTCAACAATAGTCTCAGAACTTATGGAAGGTAACTTTGATATAAACGATTGGGATGTGTTCGCAGACTATATCAAACAAGGTTTAAAAACATCACAATCACAAGACTTTCTTTCTGAAGTTATTGTGGACGCGTACCAATCATATCAAAGATACGAAACTGATATGGCGTTGTCTAATTTAGTAGACAAAGGATTGGTTAGTATGGTAGTCAATGAAGATGGCAAGTTAGCATACAAGACTACCGACAAAGGTAGAGATTTAGGAACATTAATTAAAAAAATGAAAGATGGCAAAATTAAATGAATTCCCAAGGGATGCTAAGTATTGGCAAGACCAAGGTGGGAACTATGGGTATGTAGTGATACCTGCAGGAAAGGTAGATATCGGTGAAGGACACTTCGTGAGTTTCTACCACACTATATATGAAGACGCTCATTCGGAAAATCCAAATGGGGAATATAAACTTGTTGATGAACAAGAATTAGATAATATGTTAAACAATTAAAATTAAATTATGAAGTATTACATCGCAAAAGTAAAAGTACATCACACAGATGACAAAGGTAAAGTAAAAAAGTTAACTGAACAATATGTTGTTAACGCAGTGTCTGTTACAGACGCAGAGGTGAAAGTTACAAAGGATTTCGAAGGTTCAGGAATTGAGTTCGAAGTTGGTTCTGTAATTGAGACAAAAATAATTAAGGTTATAAAGTAATGGTATTCGAAAAAGGAGATAGTGTTATATTAAAAGTAAACGGCCACTTTAGAGTTGGAATGGTGACGAAACGAACTAAACTAAAACGAGGTTTGGTATATGAAGTACTCCTTGAAAATGGTAAGAAGGTTGACAGATGCTCTGTAAATAAGGAGTTGTCAACCTGCCATATTCATAAAGGTCTTACTAAGAATTTAAAAAACAAAGTAAATGGACAAAGTTCAGACGAGGAAGTTTAAGTCATTCCAAAGAAAGGTTAGGAAGAAGTATCCTAACGCAAAGGTTCAAATGAATTCAAGTGGTATGTTTTACATATCGAGTGGTATTGGTACTGTGGTGGGTGAAGAGTTATTTATCCCACCACAATCGAAGGTGTATGATGCATGGTATTGGGCAAGTAGGTCTTGTCAGATAGAGCAACATTTTAACAGAACACACCCACTTAAACAAGACATGAAATTCGATGAAAAAAAGTTTGATAGAATTTCTCGAAGAAATCGTAAGAAAAATTAACTTTATTAGTATTGAGAAAACTATTTATTGGTATATAACCAACAATTAGTTACTTATGAAAAAGTATAATAAAACCAAAGTGAGGCATGGTAATGTAAACCACTCATTTGGAGTTCCTCAAGAAAGACAGGAACGAAACGAAAAGAAGTACGGAAATATCTACAACACTTTAGATTTTCGTGTACACGAACAATTTGATTTCTCAAACCACCCACATGGAGCTACTAAGGTAGGTTACATTCAAATAGACAATAAGGAATTTGAAGTAACAATGGCCGAGTTAAATAAATTAGCCATGACTTGTTTTGAGGCAGTTGAGTTGTCTAAGAAAAAATATAGATTAGGATTATAAAATCTTTTATTAGTGAATGATAAAAATTTACCTTTCTGTTTAGACTCGATAATGGAGTCTCGTAGGCACGACAAGTATTACTTGAACTTCGCGTCATCCGACATATTTGATATGTTGGCAGATGATACGCTTGGTGAGAAGTCTGACCTTGAAACCTATGTCGCATCAGTTAGGGATGTTGTTGTCGCTAAGAAAGAACCCTACTACACAATCGCTAAGAACAAGATTCATTCTCTTATAGACTCAGAGCAGGCGCCTGATACTAACTATGTTGTTAATATGGGGGCAAAACTTAACCAGATGAAGGATAGGTTTACCAGCGAGTTTGTACAAACCATAATTGATATCTACATTGATTTTATAAAAGCAGATAATACGATTATCAATAAAGAAGGTTTAGAATATCTAAATAAATTGTGGAAAGACAAGCCATGAGTCATACTTATAATAAAAGGAGTATCATGGAATGGGACGAGCCAGAATTTAATTACTTCATGAGTTTAGATGATATGACGAAAGTCTATTATATGCATGACTACCTTTATGGTGAACTTGAGGACGATGATTTCGAAGATGAGGATTTCGATGAACCTATGTTCGAATTCATTCCAGAGCCCGAAGACAAACCTAAAACTACAAAGGTTAGTGTTATACTTGATTTCGATTCTCTTTGGATAACTTGTGATAACGAAAAGATGATGAATGATACTATCCGAATGTTTCAAATGGATGGTTTAATGTTAGAACTTGAAGAGAGTTTCGAGGACACAAGAAAGTATCGTGTCATAAAACAAGGGCCAGCTATATCCTTAAACTGACACTTTGTCATACTATAACTGACAAAATTTCCTAAATAGTTGATTGGTACACAATTGGTACTATAATAATCAAAGAAATTAATGTTTAATTAAAAAAAGGTTATTATGACAAATTTATTTTATAGCAATTTTGATACTGTTATGGATTCAATGTTAAATTGGGACACCGATGCAAAAAGTATTTCAACACCAACATCTTGGGTTAAGGATGATGTTTTGAAAATTGAGTTGGAAGTTCCTGGACTATCAAACAAAGATGTTGATGTGAAAACTGAAGACCGATATCTTTTAATCAAAGCTGAAAAGGATAATCGTAAACTTGAAAGAAAGTATAAGATTCACGAGTCTTTCGACTTAGGTTCTACATCAGCCGTTTGTAAGGATGGTCTTCTTAATATTGAGATTCCAAAGTATGAAGATAGGAAAGCAAAGAATATTACAGTAAAAGTTAAGTAGTTTAGATGTCAGCATATTCGTGGTTTAGATATAAGAAGTTACAACATAATGATACGCTATATTTAATCATTCGAAAAATCCATGAAGAAAGAAGACCGATTGTGGAAACATGGAAAGAATATCTAAACTGCGATATGGTACTCAAAGGAAGTGATGGTTACTTCTATTTTCTCCAAGAAGTTACAGATGTAGAGTACGATGAGATTTAACAATTTCTTAACATAGGGGGCTTGCCAGAGTCCCCTTTTTTTATTATCTTTACTATGTAAAGTTTAATAGTATGAAGAACATAGTAATTTTTGATTTAGATGGTACTCTCGCTCTTATCGATGATAGAAGAAAGATATCTACTAAACCAAATGGGAAAATGGATTGGGATAAATTCTTTGACCCAAAAAATATAAATTTAGATAAACCTAATATACCTGTTATAAAGATGGCACAGATGTTGGCGTCTACTGACCACAAGATTATTATCTTTAGTGGTAGAAGTAAAGGTACTATTCACACTACCAAGTCGTGGTTAAACAAACACAAAGTTCCTTGGAGCAGATTGTTTATGAGACCTTTGAAGGATTTTACTCCCGATGATATCTTAAAACAAGATTGGTTAAACGATATTGGTAAAGACAATGTTCTCTGTACATTCGATGATAGAAACAAAGTTGTCGATATGTGGAGAGCAAATGGTATTACTTGTTTTCAAGTTGCAGATGGTAACTTTTAAATTTGGAATTGTAAAATAATTTTCGTATATTGTATAATAATTAAATAATAAAAAATGACAAACTTAGGTTACGCGTGTATCAATATGACACTACGCAAAAACAAGATTACTACAAATCGTAGTATGATTAAACGAACATTCCTTAAGGAAGGAATCACAAGGTCATCAGACCTCGCATTACAAAACACAAGAGACCTTATTGAGATTATCAAGTGGAATCATCAGAACGGATTCAATCTGTTCCGTATGACCTCTGATTTAGTTCCTTGGGCTAGTGAGTTCAAGTTATCAGATATGCCTGATTATCGTAAGATATCTACACTCCTCAAGGGAGCAGGTAATCTGGCAGAAAAGTATGGTCAACGAATCACATCTCATCCTGGCCCATTCAATGTTCTTGTATCACCAAATGAACGAGTAGTAAACAATACTCTTAGAGACTTAACCATTCATGGTGAGATATTTGACTTGATGGGATTGTCTCGTACTCCTTACAACAAAATCAATATTCATTGTAATGGTGTGTATGGTGATAAGATGTCCGCTATGGATAGGTTCTGTAAAAACTTTGAGAAGTTGCCTGAATCTGTTCAGACACGACTTACTGTTGAGAATGATGACAAGGCAAGTATGTATTCTGTCAAGGACTTAATGTATATACACGAAAGGATTGGTATTCCAATTGTCTTTGATTATCACCACCATACATTCAATACAGGTGGGTTATCAGAACAAGAGGCATTGGAGTTGGCGATGTCCACTTGGGGTGATATCAAACCAGTTGTTCATTACTCTGAGTCAAAAACACTTGAGGATGAGACTGCACGAGCACAGGCACATTCAGATTATTTGTACTCTGAAATCAAAACTTATGGTCATGACCTTGATATTGTGGTTGAAGCTAAGGCAAAAGAACTGACAGTTCTAAATTATCTTTCCAATTTTAGTAGACACTAAAGGGCACAACTATGGGGAAAGCTTGTTTTTATTTGTTTTATTATTTTTACTTTTGATATTTATAGAGTACTTAAGTACGGGTGAAGCTTAGCGACTTAGCGACTTTGTCTTATATAAGTACAATTTTAAAAGTTAGTAAAACCAATTTTTAGGAAAAAAAATGAAAAAACTTTTCAACAGGTCAAATGGGTTCATCCTATTAATGATTATCAGTACCTTCTCAGTAGCAGGTTCTGCAGCTTATTATTCAGTATTTGGATTGAGTTCTTTGTTCGCAGGGGCTAAGTTTGAAGTTATCGTTATGGCAGGTGCATTAGAAGTAGCAAAACTTGTTACCGCATCATACCTACATAATAATTGGAGTAAAGCAGGGTGGATGAAATGGTATCTAACTCTTGCAGTTGGTATACTGATGGTGATTACATCATTAGGTATCTACGGATTCTTAACATCAGCATATCAAACAACCGCAGACCAATTGGGAATTGTAGAAAAACAAGTTAAAGTAATTGAGTTAAAGAAAGACCGATTCCAAGAACAACTTGATTATTACAATATAGAAAAAAGTAATTTAACAAAATCTATCCTTGACTTGAGGAATGGTATCTCTAATAACAAAATACAATATACAGATACATTGGGTAGAATTATTACAACACAATCTTCCTCAACTCGAAAGTTGTTAACGAAAGAATTAAATACCGCAGTAGAAACAAGGGCAGGTATAAATGTGAAACTTGAACAATTAACTGACTCAATTACAAAACTTGAATTACAAGTATTAGATATTGAATCAAATAACGAAGTGGCAGCTGAGATAGGTCCACTTAGATATATGGCAGAGTTAACTGAGAAGCCAATGAATGTAATTGTTAATTGGTTTACATTATTAATAGTATTTGTTTTTGACCCATTAGCAATCGCTATGGTAATTGCATTAAATAAATTATTAGGAAGAAAAGATGACAACGGCACAGGCAATATTATACATGATGGGAATGGTGGGACTCCCCCTGATAGTGATTCTCACGAACCCATTGTTGAAGAAGATGAAGAAGATGAGGAAGAACCATCAGAACCTCAACAAGAAGAAGTACAAGAAGTTTTGGAAGAAAGTCAACCAGAAAATCAAGTAAGAACTTTTGATGATAATGAACAAGTTAGATTTGTACCAAACGAAGATGCAAAAGAACTATATGGTGAGAATGAACCACCTGTAATTAAAAAAGTACCTTCTGAAAATATAACTAAGGGTACTTCGAAGACCGCTGCATGGAGAAATCTTTAAATAACATCAATAAGATTTGGTAATTACAAATAAATGTTGTATATTAGTATAAATTATAATTAAACCTATGGACGAATTATACGGAAATGAGACAACTACAAGTCAAGACGAACTTGAAGTTAGATATGATAAAGAGTTAAGTGAGGCTGAAAGAAAACAAGCATCAGCACCAGATAAAGACCCTGACAGAAAACACTTCAGACATTTTGATTATGGAATAGACACTCAAGATAATGTTATTATTATAGAAGGTGAAATCCAATCTGGTATGACATTTGATGTTATATCAAAATCAAGATTACTAAACAAACTCAATGGTGGTGATGTTAAGACATTCAATATCTTATTGAATACACCAGGCGGTGATGTGATTGAAACTCTTGGGTTAATTGACTTTATGAGGTCTCAAGAAAAACAAGGTATCAAATACAATATCATTGTTAGAGGAGCTGCGATGTCCGCAGGAGCATTATTACTGGCGTGTGGTACGGGTACTCGTATGGCATCCAAACACTCAAAGATTATGGTACACCAATTGTCTACTGTTGTAGTAGGTAAACTAAGTGATGTAAAATCAAATGCTAAATTTAGTGAAGAATTAGAAAGTGATTGTAATCAACTTATGGCTGAGTGTACAAAGAAAGATAAAGAACATTGGGAAAGTATATCATCCAATGATTACTTTATATCTTCAGAACAAGCATTAGAACTTGGAATAATAGATAAAATAATATAAAATGACAAACTTTTTTACTGCAGAAGAATTAGTAAGTAATTACGAAAAATTTAGAAAATTAATCAACCAAACATTTACAGGTGAGAGATTAGAATCACTAAACAAAATGTATGACCATTTTGAAGAGAGAATAATTTATACACCTGCATCATCAGTTGAACATTATCATAATGCATTTCCTGGTGGATACATTGACCATGTACTTAGAGTTACAAGAAACGCACTTAGTATATATGACCTACAAGAAAAGTGGGGTCTTGATTTAGAAGGACTCAGTAAGGAGTCTCTTATATTTACGGCGTTACACCACGACTTAGGTAAACTTGGTTCGGTTGAAGAAGACCACTATATTAAAAACGACTCCGAGTGGCATGTTAAAAACCAAGGTAAGATTTACAAAACAAATCCAAACCTAAATTATATGGACCATAGTCTTAGAAGTTTTTATCTTCTAAACTATTTTGGAGTTAAGTGTAGTGAAGAGGAGTGGATAGGAATACAACTTACAGATGGGTTGTATGATGAGTCTAATAAAAAGTATTATATTACTTTCAATAAAGACCAAACCCTTAAAACACCTCTACCTCATATCATGCATCAAGCAGATATCAACGCAGCTAGATATGAGTATGAAAGATGGCAAAAAGAGATGGCGCCAGTAAAGTCAACTCGTAATCCAAACGGAAGACCATCTACAAAAGGAAAATTATCAGATACATTTAATACCTCAAAGACATCGACTGAGGATACTAAAAAAGTATTTGATGCATTTAAAGATATCGTAGAAGATTAAAATTATGGTACAAACAATTATTATATTGTCTTTAACAACAATAGTATTTGCATTCACTACTTGGAATTTACTGAGAAAGAATGAAGCTGCTGAAGAAGTTGTTGAAGAACAAGAAAAATTTATATCTGACTTTGCAAAGGAAATAGATGACTCAATGCAAAAGATGAAGGACTTAGATACTAAAGGAGCATTTGAAAATGATGATGAAACTGGATTTGTATTTAAGCAGTTATATACAATCATAGAAAAACTTGAAAATTATTATGCCGAGGAAACGAAGGAAAAGGAGTAAAAGGTATTTCACGAAGATTACTGAAATAGCTATTAACGCATACAACAATTCAGACGACTACAAGATGAAGAATAAAATCTACAATAGATTTATTCATTATCCATTTGACAAGTTAGCTGAAAATGTTATTCACACATATAAGACATACTATTTCGATGTCCCATATGATGATGTCAAAGCTAATGTTGTTGCGTTCCTAAACCAAAAGATTCATAAATTTAATGGAGCTAATGGTAGGGCGTTTTCTTATTTTACTGTGGTAGCAAGAAACTATTTATTCAATGAGAATAATCAGAACTATCAAAGAATGAAACAAAAGACCGAAGTAAAGTATATTGATAGTTCAAGAAATATAGGTAACGAAGTTTACGATAAGGAGTTAAAAGAATCAATAGCAGACTTTTTTGATTTCTATGTTAGATATGTTGACGCAAATCTATACAAGTTGTTTTCTAAAGATAGAGAACAGAAAATAGCAGACTCAGTTACAGAGTTATTTAGAACAAGACATGATTTATATTCTTACAACAAAAAGGCTCTTTACATACTTATTAGAGAGAGAACTGGTGTTCAAACCCAATATATTACAAAAGTAATTGGTAAATTAAAAAATGTATATAAAGAGTTGTACATCGATTTTGTCTCAAAAGGACACTTAGAAATAAATCATAGAATCGAGGAATTCAATGACCAAAGACGATGAAATTTTTAAAGGTAAATCTTTTTCAGATGTAATGGCTGACATTTATTCTAATCAGAAAAAGAAAGACCGACAAATAAAACTACTGATTGCACAACTTGAACCAATGGTCAAGAATCTAAATGATGCCTCAGTAGTTGTTCCTTTAATAAAGGAGTATCTCGACATATCCGTTAGGAATGATGACGCATTAATAAAACTTGCAGCAATTGTTCAACGAATGATGAAAGATAATAACACCGATGGTGGAAACTATATGTTGTCTGATGAAGAGAAAAGACAATTGATGGACGCCATAGACGAGGTTGAAAAAGACCTACCTAAAGAAGAAACAGGAGAAGTATAATGGCCACAGGTCTCGTTACAGAAGTAAAACTACAAGACTCTGATTCCGATTTACTTTACTCAATTAAGGTTGAGGTAAACATGGCATCAGGTAGAAGTAAGGTCGAAAAAATTGCATGGCCTTTGGATACCAACATAAAAAGAGTACCCGTTGCAGGGGAAATGGTATACCTCATTAATGAAAGAGGTCCTGATTCCAACGCACTATCAAGTAGAACACGAATGTATTATGTAACTCCGTTGTCATTACAAAGGAATACAAATCATAACGCATTACCATCAGGATATACAACACTTGAAGGTGATTCAGCTAACTCGGGTGGATATGCAGAAGCATCTGCAGGTAATCCACAAGCAAGTTCTACTAAACCTTTTCAATTTGATTTTGGATTTGAAGAGGTGGGTGGTGTATCCGCACTACAACCATTTAGTGGTGATGTGATAGTTGAAGGAAGGTTTGGACAATCAATCAGACTTGGATATACTCCACAAGGTGCTAAGACAACTGAAAAACCAAGTTGGAAAGGTGACTCTACATCACCAATTACAATACTAAGAAATACTCAAAATTCAAGTGGTTGGAATAAGTTTGTTATAGAAGAAGTTGATGAGGATGATACTTCATTATATATGACATCCAAACAAACTATATCCTTAAGTCAAGCACATCCATTTTCTTTAGGAGTAACACCTGCTAACCTATGGGGTGACCCACAATTTATGGTTAACTCTGACCGAGTATTATTAAATGCTAAAAAGGATAGAGTTATATTGGCAGGAACAGAAGATGTGAATATATCAACACCAGCATGGAAAGCTGCGATGGATAATATGTTTACACAAATAGACGAAATTAAAAACGAACTCGATGCGTTAAATAATGCGGTTAGTGGATTTGCTTCAAATGGAGCTATTCCAAACATTAGTACAACACCTAACAAATATGTAGGAGTAAACGCCCCACTTGCTTCCGCAGGTGGTGCATTGAAAGGACAATGTACTGGAATCAAAGCAAGAATCGCTAAAATAACGACAGAGTTAAATTTAATGAAAAATTAATTAAAATAAAACTATTTATTATTATGGACACTAATAAATTTGTAAAAGCAATACGATTGTTAATAAAAGAAGAAGTAAAGAAGCAGGTGGCAAAAGAGAAACTTGCCATTCGTGAATCTATTATTCAAGAAATGAGTACACCTCAACCAACAAAAAAGGTTAAGAAGCCAAATGTTAAATTTAAGGGTGGGAAATTCTCAGACCTATTAAATGAAACAGTTGACCATTGGCCAACAATGGGTGGTGGAACTATGACTGCAAATAATGCACAAGGAATGGATAGAGCAACTATGGCATCTATGATGGGACTTAGTAGTCCATCAACACCACAATCAATGATACCAACAAAAGATTCTGATGGTAAAGCAGTTGATGTAAACGCAGTGATGAGTTCTGGTGTAGGAAACGCATTAACAAAAGATTATTCAGGTTTAATGAAAGCAATAAACAAAAAGAAGGGTAGAGTATAATGGCTACAAGACCTACGAAAAAAATAAATCCATTAGATTTAAAAAAGAATACTGCAATTGGGATTCCATTCCCATTGGGTGGTGCTCCAATATTTCGTAGTACGATGACAACAGAAGAACAGGCGTTATCAAATCTTAAAAACTTATTACTTACACGAAAGGGTGAGAGACCCTTTCAACCTTTGTTTGGAACAGACTTACCTTCATTTCTTTTTGAAAATATAACAGACGAATTAATCGAAAGTTTAAAAGGTGGACTTGAAAAAGATATTAAGTTTTGGTTACCTTATATTAAAATGAAAGAAATTAGAGTTGATACTGAAGCAGATAATAACAGAGTAAACTTTTCATTTTCATTTTCAGTAGGAGAAACTGGAGCAAACAAGATAATTATAGTAGGGATAGATGAACAAGGTGGTCTATCAATAGCATAGGGTAATACAACATGGCAGATAAAATTAAAAAAGATGTTAAGTTAATAGGAAGAGAGTTTGGTTCTATAAGACAGAATCTTGTAGACTTTACAAAAACTTATTTCCCTCAAACTTTTAACGACTTTAACGAGTCCTCTCCAGGTATGATGATGTTGGAACTATCTTCATATGTTGGGGATGTACTTTCATATTATACTGATGTTCAACTTAGAGAATCTATATTAGAACAAGCACAAGAAAAGAAAAACATATTTGCAATATCACAGGCGTATGGATACAAACCAAAATTAAATGTACCCGCAACAACAAATATGGCAGTATTCCAATTAGTACCAGCAATTGGTAGTGGTGCAAATGTAAGACCAGATTTTAGATACGCATTAAATATAAAAGAAGGTGCAAAAATAACCGCAGAATCAAATGGTGATATCGAGTTTAGCACAAATCAAAAAGTTAGATTTAATTACTCATCATCGTTTGACCCAACTGAAATATCAGTATACCAAGTAGATGATAATACAAACTTACCTGTAAAATATCTTTTAAAGAAATATGTACAGGCAACAAGTGGTAAAGAAAAGACTCAGACTTTTACATTTGGTTCACCAAAGATTTATGACAAGATAAAACTTCAAGATGAGGATGGGTTAATTGATGTAATCAAAATAACAGACGATGATGGTGAAACTTGGACTAAGGTAGATTACCTTGGACAAGATACTGTATTTACAGAAAGTCCAAATACGGCAGACTACTCATTAACATATTCTGCATTTAGTAATGATACACCCGCTTTACTAAAACTAAAAAGAGTTCCTAAAAGATATATAACTCGTATAAGTGATGAGGGTGAAATCATAGTTCAGTTTGGTGCAGGCGTATCTGCAAACGCAGATGAAGAGTTACTTCCTAATCCAGACAATGTGGGTTCTGCATTATATAACGCAAATGGAAATCTAAATCAAGGATTAGACCCATCAAACTTTTTATATAGTAAAACATATGGAATCGCTCCTGCAAATCAAGAACTAACAGTAACTTACAGAGTTGGTCTTGGTGTAATTGATAATGTAATCGCAGGTGACCTAAACCAAGTAGCCGAGGTTGAAATAGAAACAACAGGCATCGGATTAGATTCAGCGTTGTTTAACGAAATCAAACAATCCATCGCAGTAATAAATGAGAGACCTGCGGTTGGTGGTAAGTTTGAAGAAGAGATTGAAGAGGTAAGAGAAAACGCAAAAGCTTACTTTAGTGCACAGAATAGAAATGTGACACGAGAAGATTACTTAGTAAGAGCATACGCATTACCACCACAATTTGGTTCAATAGCAAAAGCGTTTGTTGCTCCTGATTTTCAAATCAAGACACCACTTGATGATGGTCCGTTAACAAACGAAAGTGTTTTAAATCCATTAGCTATAAACTTTTATTGTTTAGGATATGACGCAAACAAAAAGTTAACAGTTTTAAATCCGGCAACTAAACAAAATTTAAGAAATTATTTATCGTATTATAGAATATTAACTGACGCAATCAATATTAAAGATGGTTACATTGTAAATGTAGGTATTGATTTTGAAATCGTAGTTAAACCTAACTTTAATTCTAATGATGTACTTTTAAAATGTATTCAAAAGATAAAGGACTATTTTGCAATTAATAAAAGAAGTATTAATCAACCGATATTATTATCTGATATATATGTAATGTTAGATGAAGTGGATGGGGTACAAAGTGTGGTACGACCTGATAAAGATGGTCTTGGTGGTTTACAAGTCATTAACAAGTATGGTGGAAGTTATTCCAACAAACGATATGATATTGTAACCGCAACAAGAAAGGGAGTTGTATATCCACCTAAAGACCCATCTATATTTGAGATAAAATTCCCAGAACAAGATATTAGAGGAAAAGTAGTACCACTATTTTAAAGGGTTAAAATATGATTTATAGAATATACGCAAATAAAGATACTACAATTTACGAAGATTCAAATCGTAAGGACCAGAATACAGGTAAAGACCAAATTCTTGAGGTCAATAAATTGTATGACCCATCTAATACTAACTTGTTAGGAAATAGTAGGGCATTGGTTCAATTCGACTTAGCTGAAATCTCAAGTTCAGTTTCAGATGGAACAATAACATCACCTGAATATAGATTACGATTAGAGAATGTTGAAAGTGCAGACTTACAAGAAGATTTCGAATTGTTTGTTTATCCAATCAAACAAGCATGGGTAGAGGGATTAGGACAAGAAGCAGATACACCACATCACGAAGAGGGATGTTCGTGGGTTGAACCTAATACAGGTCAAACTTGGGATGTAACAGGTGCATTGGTCGGTGAGATAAAAGATTCAAGTTTAATAAACTCATTAATATCCTCAATAGACTTTGTATCAGGTCTTGGTGGGTTTGAGTTAGTAGATAAAATTAATGGACAAAATGGTGATGAACCATTGTTATTTGTTTCAGGTGGTAAGATGGCAATGTCGGCATCTGAGTTTAGTGGTGGTACGGCAAACTTATCAGCGTCATTAGATGCAGGACAAATATACAAAGTAGAATTTGATTTCAATAGAGAGTCCTTATCAGGCGTTGACTTCAATGTAGTAAACCCTGCAGGGGATTTATTGAATAACGAGATTGCAGGATTCCAAGAATCACTAATATCAACCGCAACATATAAAATGGCATTTACGGCAAGTGCTTCTGGACTTCATAAATTACAATTTTCTTTCTTTGACCAAAATGGTTCGGATGGGTCAGCAGGTTCAATTGACAATTTCTTATTCTTTAAAGATGAACCTTCATCAACATTGGTAAATGACCAGTTCTCTGTAAATGTAAGTGGATTACCATCTACATATTTTATAAATGAGGGAATAGATAACTCACAAGGAATCACAGGGTCAGCCTTTATAGCTAACGATGTTTTAAATATAAGCGCATCCGATAATGGTGGTGCAACTTTAAATAGAAAGTTTTCATTACAAGAAGGTAGAAACTATACTGCTAGTTTTTCAATAGACACAGGAAGTTTCCCAAGAGTAAATGCAGAAGGTCAATCATTGGGTGTTGAGTTTACAATACAAACACCAACAGGTAGATTAGTTGATGTTAACGATTTTGATAATGCAATAAGATATATTACATCAAGTTTTACACCAACAGTAAAATTCCAAGCAAGAGAATCAGGACAACATTTATTTAGATGGTCATACTTTGCAAGTGGAAGTTCAATACAATCAAGTGCATCTATTGACAACTTTAAAATATTATCAACAGACCACGACCTAACAGGGTCGGCATTCCATGATACATTATGGGAAGCATCGTTTGTTAAAACAAGTGGTGGTGGAACATGGTTCACATCATCTTTTAGTGCAGGCATACATTACAAACAAGTGTTTACAAAATCAACTGACAATTTAGATGTGCCAGTTACAGAGTATGTAAACGAAATGATTAATGGTACAAGGACGAACAACGGACTTATTATTAAAAAGTCTAACAATGATGAAGCATCAGATAAAAAATTCGGTTCAATAAAGTTCTTTTCATCTGATACTCATACAATCTATCCACCTGTATTAGAAGCAAGGTGGGATGATTCTACATTTGTAACAGGGTCTCTAAACGCACTAACAGGCGATGACCTTATATTATATGTGAAGAATCTTTCAACAGAATATAAAGAAAGTTCTAAAGCTAAGATTAGAGTATTTGGTAGAGACCGATATCCAACAAGGACATTTGAATCGTCACCTTTAAAGACGATAAAATATTTACCAACTACATCATATTACTCAGTAGTAGATTCCCAAACCGAACAAGTTATCATTCCATTCGATACAAACTACACAAAGTTAAGTTGTGACGCAAGTGGTAACTATTTCAATTTTTGGTTTAACGGATTACAACCTGAACGATTTTATAAATTCTGTTTTAGGGTTGACCAAGGAAGTGACATAAAATATTACGATGACAACTTTTACTTTAAGGTAGTACGATAATGAGTGTACAAGGAATAAGAGATATAAACAGAAATGTCAGAGGACAGATAGTATCGTACCCCATTGAACAACAAGGGGAACAATATGGTAATATCTACTTTGTTGATAAAGATGATGGTTCAAAAACAAAAGTAGCCAGATATCAACAATCAGATGTTGTTAATAATTTTGACATTGAAATAAAAGAATTAAGTTTTCCAGAAAGAGGAATTGTTCCAAATCAATCAGTTCAACAAAGAGCTAGGATGGGAGCACAATTAGGTTCTATATATTTATCAGGACCTTTTACTGAAATCCAAGGTGACGGGCAAATTCCATGGCCACCGATTGCTCAATTAGATGATGGTACACGAGTTCCAAATGGATATGGGTTTCCACCCGATGCATACCCTACACAAGTCAACTCTTTTGTAGGAACATCAACAGGTGAAACTGCTAACTCTTCTGGAGGTGGTGGTACGAGTGGTGGTGGAGTCGTAACCGATGACGAATTCTCTGCAGGTTCGCCAGCTGGAGCAGGAAGTGGAAATCAAACAACATACAACCCTAACAACCCATATTATAATGGTATGTTTGGTGGTGGTGGATACTTAGATTCATAGGAAAAAATATGTTTTATTTTAAAATAGGAAATATCGAAACTACAACACCATGGGAAAGACCAAGGTACGATAAGTTTAAAGGGTGGTGGAACAACTTTAACAAAGAAGTTGATTTATCAGACTATAAAGTTTATTTGGTTGGTGCATTTGCAGAAAATGTTTATGGTGCAAATATTCCAACTATGGATGTAGATATTGTTTTACGAAATGAAATAAAAAATCATCAATACTTAAAACATATTTTAGATACGGCTATGATTTTAGGATTCCAAAGAAATATGTTTATTGATATTAAATGGTCAAATGAGGCATTATGGCAAGACCACTTAGGTCTTAGAAACAAATGTGAACGACCATCTAAAGCAAGAAACAAGTTTAAAAGAGTTAAGAATCATAAACGAAGTTTAAAAACATTTAACGGGGTTACTCTACAAGAAAGAATATTGCCTGATAGTTTAAATGTAACTGAATTGACAACGGGTCTATACGAAATAGAAGGGTACGATTACTATACAACTTCTAAAGTAAAGAAACGAATGAGAGAAAATATTTATAATGGTAAGTTTTTGGATTTAAAGAATGGCATTAGATAGATTTTATAATCAAGAAGAGGTTTTATCGAAACAACCAGTTACTGGTCAAGTTTTTGATAATGGTGACCAAGCAATACTTGATGGTGGTCAAATCAGAGTGCCTCTTAGAGATGCTGACATTGTTGGTGTTCCAGGAGTATCAACTCCCATAGTTGAAAAACACTTCTACGCAGGTGCAACTCTTGTCGCAAGTACAAATGGAAATATCCAAAAAATTGGTGATGAACAAAATGGTTATACTGTATATGTAAAACCAGAGTCAGATATTAGAGCCGCAGGGTTCAATCAAGGAACATACAACATAGTTTATAATTTCCTTCACAACCTACCAAATGTGAAGATTGTAGAAATATCAGGGGACAGAAAAGAAATTAAAGTAATTGGTGCTCAAGGATTTATTCAAGATGGTCTTTCTGCATTTGCATCATTGTATAGAAAAAATCAAGAAATACAAGCAAACTCATTCACAGACCCAAGTACAACTTACACACCATTGATGCTTAATCTTGGTGAGAATAATTTAATACCAATTATCAACGCCGCATTTGATGGTACAATTGTCGGTGAAGTACAAGACTACTTACCATATCCACCAGGTGATACGCCAGATAGTATTTGGTTTCCAGTTGAATCAGGTGGTATTGAAGCTTCATTGAATTTAGATGGTGAATCGGACTACAATACATTTACTGAAGTACTCGTAAGAAAGAAAACAGAACAAACCGCTCCTGTTACAGGCAACTGGCATTTTGAGGTTACTGGTAGATTTGATGAATTTAAACTTAAACAAAACCCCGACACTACTTTAAGTTGGGTACGAAAGTTTTCTTTAGGAAGTGTATCAACATCAGGGTCGTTACCATTAGATGTTACTGAAGAAGGTATTAGAAAGTCAGTAGAGTTGGCAGGTACTTGGAACAACGGAAGTCCAGGTGGTGGAGTTGGTGTACCATTAAGTGCTCCAAGTTTTTGGAGTATGCAGTACAAAAGACTCGATATGACGGTAACTTCAGTTGACACCGCTATATTAAAACTTTATAGTCCACTACCAGATGAAGTAAATGTAAATGATACAATTGGAACATCTGCACAACTACAAAAATCTTACATAGAACGAGTTATAGTATTTAACCAATTAGGTGAAGACAATACTGAGTTTTTCTCAGACCCAAACTTTAATATAGATTTAGGTGATGGTAGTGGGGCAAGTAGTGACTACGAAACATGGAGTAGTTTATTAGACTCTGGCGCACCTACACAACAAAAAATAATAGATAGATATTTTAGTGGTTCTCTTGGAAATGTAAAATTAAATATAGATTATTCTGATTTTAAAAACTTTGTAAACTTCTCATCAGCAGAAGAACGAGTTAGAAACTTCTATTACAAGTTACAACAAGTTGAAGCATTTGATAGAAGAATTGGTGTATTAAATAATGTAAGTGGTTCTGAGGCATTAACAAACATATCTTCTTCTAACAGAAGAAAGATAGAACTTATAGGTACATTCGATGACTTTGAGTATTGGTTGTATTACAATCATGAAGCACAGATTTATACTCACTTCTCATCTTCAGCATTTACTATTAATCCATATCCAAAAGAAACAAGAAATCCTGATGTATTGTATCATAGTACATCAAGTCAAGGTACTTCGTGGTTAACTGAGACACTATCAAGTGCGTCTTTATATGACGCCCAAAACCCAACAAAATTAAGAAGTGTTATTCCTGTAAATATAAATGATGATAAACTTAATGAAGAGTATCAAACATTTGTAGATATGTTAGGACAACATTTTGACATTTCTTGGAACTACATAAAATCATTGACAACAATCAATGAAAGAGAAGAACACCCGGCAGATGGTTTAGCAAATGACCTAATATCCATAATAGCAGAATCATTTGGTTGGAAACTATACAATGGATACGCAGATACAGGCCTATGGCAATATGAATTTGGTGTTGACCAAAATGGTACTCCACAACAATCAGGGTCGTTGTATTCTAAACCAACTAAAGAAATTGTACAAGAGACTTGGAGACGATTGTTAAATAATGTGCCAGGTATTTACAAGACAAAAGGTACGGCTCGTTCATTTAAAACATTAATATCATCATACGGAATACCAAGTTCATTCTTAAAGATTAGAGAATATGGTGGTCCAAGAATAGAATCTCAAAAGAACATTTATGAACACGATAGATATGTTTACAAATTACAATTAGATGGTAAAAATAGAAGTGAACATATTTGGGATACTATAAACAATATTAGACCAAAGACTATTGAGTATGTTGGTAAACTTCCAACAGATAATCATACGGTATTTAGACTGAATCAAAAAGATGGTGGACAGATTGACTTACATTGGGATTACCAAAAAACAACAAAGAAAGCTAGAGTAAGACTAAGAGGTGGTTCGCCAATAATATCAGTAAGTTCAGACTACTTCCCTTATATACAAGAGAGAGATGTTGTTATAGGATTTTCATCCGCATCGGGTGGATATCATTTAGGAGCTACATATGTAGATGACTTTGGTGATGTATTGGTTCATGCAACCGCATCAACAACTAATAATAATTGGAACTTTATTTGGAACTCAAGTGGTTCATCGGACAACAACAAACTGATGGCGCCTTATCTTGGAACAACCTCAACTGCAAGTATTCAAGAGATTAGATACTACAAAACAAAATTAGCATCCGAGGTTCTCGAAGGACATGCGGCAAATAGAGAAGCATATTACTCTGACGCCAACACAACTGATTTAGACTTAGATACATCATATGAAAATGTTCTTTATAGAATATTCCCTGATAGTGTATTTAATAATGTTAGTGGGTCAATTCAATCAAGACACCCTAACCAACACTTCACATCTTCAGATAGAGGATTTATATTATCAGCGTCATATGAACATGGTCAGCCAGATAATCTTTCTGGTGAAGTTGATACATACTTTGTATCAATCCCATCAGCAGGCGCCTTAAACCTTAGTAATAATAAAGTAAGGGTAGAGTCATCATCATTACAAGGACCATTACAAAGAGATAAGTCAAATGAAGTAAGTCAATACGATAGAGCTCCAAATGATTCAAACTTATTAGGAACTTACTTTTCAACAACTGATACTGTAAACTTTGATATTTATGCATCTGAAGGATATTTTGAGGTTGATGATTTAATTGGTGATACTGATGTTAGAAATATTGATGGATATGATTTATTAGATTTTAGAGCAAGAAACTATTTCCAAAAATATAATAGAGGAACGGCTCTTAATATTATAATAGGAATGTTGTCAAGATATGATATGTCTGTCTTTGATAGTATGAGACAACTTGTACCTGCGAGAGCAGATTGGCATAAAGGTATAATGATTGAACCTCATGTCTTTGAAAGAAACAATTACAAAAGGCCTGATAATATTGATTACACACAACATCAATATGAGGCACCTGGAATTAGTGTACTGAATGTTGTATCAGGTTCTTACTTAACTTATACTTCAAGTATTGAACGAGACCCATTTAAACCATCAATATATAAGTTCACCGACATCGCATTATTTAATACGGCATCTGGTGCATACTTTACAGGTTCAAATGGTTATTGGGAATATTCACCAACAGGTTCAACAATCTTAAATTCAAGACCTTCAAGGTACGCATTAGAACCAAAGTATTTTTATTCTAATGATGTTAGTGCTTCATTAGGAATTAAATTTGCAAGTTCGGCATCATTCCATTTTTCACAAATTCAAGATGATAGATTAACAGGTAATTTAAAGAACTTATTTTTTGAAGGATGTAAAATATCAAGTGATTCATTGACAACCAAATCTCCTGATACTCCTGATAATTCACCCGTTGTTATAGTAACTCAAGTAGAATCAGATGTATTAGTATACAATACTGATAATGTAGTAAAAGGTGATGAAGTTAAAGGTGACTTGCCAGATACAGTTAAAATTGCAGACCCAGATACTTTAGTAAGTGTAAAACAACACATTCTCAGTAACAATAATAATGAGGTAAAGTCTAAAGGGAAAACAGTTGTATTAGAAAATAATATATTTAGAAGTTTACCTGGTTTAGGTTTAGGTACAACAAACCCTGTTGTAAGGGCAAGACCGAGAGGTACACAAACAACCACGACAGTTACACCAAATGGTAGTGCAGTTCGTATTAACACAAATGCTGCTAATGATATGATAAACAGAAATCGTGGCAGACAACAACGACCAAACCAACAAGGTGGATTTTTTAATCAAACCAATCCTAATTCAACAGGGGCTGCAAGTCCAAATACAACTTTAGGTGGGTTTATAAGAAACAATCGCCGAGGTGGTTAAAATAGATAAAATTAGAATCATATTAGAAAAATGATTTAAAAATAAAAAAAACTATATTTATATAAGTAAAAGAGGAAACAACTATGGGATTTTTAGATAATTCATCTGTAACAGTAGACGCAATACTTACCAAGAAGGGTAGAGAGCTATTAGCTGAAGGCAGAGACAAATTTGCAATAACACAATTTGCATTGGCTGACGATGAGGTTGATTACGACCTTTGGAATCCAGCACACTCATTAGGTAGTGATTTTTATGGTATCGTTATAGAGAATATGCCTGTGTTAGAGGCAATTACTGATGAATCATATCTAATGAAATATAAATTATTATCATTACCAAAGAGTACTATTAAGTTACCTTTCTTAGAAACATCTATCACATCGATTAATGTTAGTGAGGAAAGTATTCTTGTACCAATCAATGTAACAACTAAAAATGGTGGTAATGAAAACTTAGGATATACTGCAATACTATTAAATAGTGATGTCGGTACTATCGCAGGATTAGGGGCAGTACCTGGTAAACAATCTGCAATTATTAATATTAACACTTACGCAACCGCAAAAGCAATTTCTGTAACAGGAACTGCATTTCAATTTCAACCAACTACAAACTTACCAATCAATCAAACAACTTCTACAAGAATTGTTATCATTGGTAATGAAACAGGTGGTAGAGCTGAGATTGATGTAACGGTAACGCCTAAAGTAACATCAAACGCATAGAGGAATAAATTATGGCATTATTAAATTTTTATGGTGGTGGTTTTGGTAACAACTTAGGTGGCAGTAGTTTACTCGGTGGAAACACATCAGCATTTGACGGAATGTTAGGATATGGTGGTGGTTTTGGTAACTTCGGTATGGGTGGAGACCAACCTTATTATGGTAACCTCGGCCTCGGTGGTAATGTCCTCATGCAAAATGGAGGCGGCGGTGGCGGTGGTTCATCCGTATCTGTCGGTGTAACAAGTGGAAACACAGGTGGTGGTTCAGTAGTAGTTACAGACCCCGTTGTAGATATAGTAAGAGACGACAACCAAAATAACACAACACCAGTAATCGGAGCAGGTGCATACGACTTCGGTAGTGGTAAAGTATATACCGCATTTACAAATGAAGACATTGTAGAAGGTGGGACTAAAAGAGTAACACGAGGATTGTGGAGTGGTAATAGTGGAGAACTAACAGTATTCCATACATCATCATTTCAATCAGCTACTCAAAAAGCATATTATTATGAAATCTATAATGGCGACCCGACTGTATCAACAAACGAACCTCAGTTCTCAATCTCATATGGTCACTACGCTGGTAGTGGGTCAGCAGGAACGAATGAAGATTCACCTTCATCAGCGATTTACTCACAACTACAACAAGTCTTATTACCATCTTCTCAAAAGTTCTTTAGATTTAATGACACGAACCAAAACGATGTCTACGCAATCGCAATAAACAGAGCAAGATTAAAAGATAGACTTGACCCTGGAAATTGGGAACTATGTATCTCAGGTTCTGGCGGAAACGATATGTTAAGGTTAATTGACGATAGTGGTGATAGAGACCAATCAGGTAACGCAAGACAAACTAAATACAATATTGTAAGTGGTTCTTTACTAAATGGTATTCAAAACTCAAGTAGAGTATTTGGTGAAGTTTATCCACAACATGGTATCATTGTATTAAGTGCAGCATTACTTGACACATCAGCATCTTTAGGAACAGTTAGAACACAAGCAGATAATCAAAACCACAATAGATTGTTTACCGCAATTAGTGGGGCTGCGGCTGCAGATGCTGCAAACGGATTCCAAGCAAGAAATGAAGAAGAGATAAAGTCTACATTTTATTTTGTTAGAGCTAAAAATGCAGAGTATAACTTTAGTAATAACCCAACATATATTTCAGGTTCAGAAGGTAAGTTAGCACAAACTACTTATATTGGTGACCCTAAAACTTATATCACAAGTGTTGGTTTATATAATAACGACAACGCGTTGTTGGCAATTGCTAAACTTTCTAAACCTCTATTGAAATCTTTCTCTAATGAAATTTTAATAAAAGTTAAATTAGATTTCTAATAAAGCGATGAAGTATGAGTCAAGTTTTCAAAAGGATATTCAACCAAGGGATAACCAAGTATCCCTATACGGCATATAAAAATTATGTGGTGACTGATACTAATCATTCATCATCTTTTGAAATATCTACATTTAGAGCAATATCACCAAATGGTATTCGAACAGAAGTTTCTGAATCTAAACATCAAGGTATACAATTTGATAGTGACTTACTTACTCAATCAAGAGCAGTAGTTCCTGTTATGAATAAGATTCCACAGAAAATTATGTGGGACACTATTAATACCTCATGTTTTAAACATGGACATGGTGGTCACTTGTTACACCCAACGGCATCTATTATATCGATACCTCAAAATAAATTTGGGTTGGGAATAAAGCCAGGTTCAGTAACAGTAACAGACCATTCTAAATTAGCCGCATCTGCTTCTTTATTCTTAAGTGAATCAAAACATACAAACGAATGTGGTATCCTACGAGATACAGTAATAGACGATACTAACTTTGTACCTAAAAAGAATTTAAAGTTTTACTTAGGATTTCAAGATGGTACATTTAATACATTTTATAAAAAGTCTAAAGACGATGGGCCTGATGGAAGAGATGTTTACATAAGTAAAGCAAAAGTTGTTCCTGGTATTACTACAACAGGAGAAGTTAGTTCAAGTGGGTATGGTGTACATATGACACAACAATCCCATTTATACTCAACAATGGGAACTTCCTATTATACTTTCTTTACACCACAAAATGACTTTGGTATTTCTTTATGGGTAAAGTTACCACCAAGTCAATCTTTTACAGATAATACTACTAATACTCTTATAAAGAAATCAAATCAAAAAGTAGACCCGTATTCAACCGACCCGTCAATGACGAGACGATTAGATACTTCAACAGATGGACAATTCCCATTTGATATTAGTGTACACAATCAAACGGCAGGTGCAAAAAACGGACAGATAGTTTTTCAGTACAGTGATGGTAGGGAAGACAAAAAACCTATAATGACTTTAAGTTCATCTACAAAGTATAATGATAATAACTGGCATAATATTATAGTAACTCATAACAATTCCAAGGTAGCATCTCAGAATAGATTTAACTTTTATATAGATGGTACTTTAGTTGGAAATGTACAAACATCAACAAGACGAACATTTGCAAATGAAGCTGATATTACTATAATGTGTGACAATGGGGGATTAAGAAAATTCACAGGAACAAGTGGGTCAGTAGATGAGGTTAGAATTTATAATAGACATTTAACACCTGCGCATGTAGGTTCTTTATCAAACAATCATGTGATAAGTGGGTCGGCATATCAAACACGAGATGTTGGTTATGTATATTATCAAAAAGGAATAATAGTAGTAACAGACCCAAGACCCAAATATCAAAATTGTTTCTTAGGAAATGGTGACTTTGATTATACAAACAAGGGATACGAGTTTACATATAAGTCAACAAAGAAAATAGAAATGCAATCCATATTATGTGAGATTGGAAAAAATGAATATAATGTATCACAAAATAACACTTTAAGAAAAGGTGGTACAGAAGATAATCACGAATTAAAAGCGTTTGTAACAGGGTCAGATTTCAGACCATATATAACATCAGTAGGTTTATACAATGATACGGGTGATTTACTCGCAATAGGTAAATTAGGTTCGCCATTAAAGAAACGACAAGATGTTGATGTAACGATTGATGTTCGATTAGATTTTGAATAGTTATGAATAAAAAAGGCAATTGGAGTCACATCCAAAAACAAAAAGGACATAAGTCCGGCCTTGAGACACGAATTGATGAACAACTTCAAGCTCAAGGTATCGATGGTGAATATGAAAAACACGAAGTATCATATACAATACCAGCAACACACCATACTTACAAACCAGATTTTAAATTACCAAATGGAATCTATATAGAATCGAAAGGGTGGTTTTTACCTGAAGATAGAAAAAAACATTTATTAATAAAAGAACAAAATCCAGAGATGGATTTAAGGTTTGTATTACAATCACCGAATGGTAAAATATACAAAGGTTCTAAAACTACTTACGCCGAGTGGTGTGAGAAGAATGGGTTCAAATGGGCAAAGAAGGAAATCCCACAAGAATGGATAGATGAAAAACCTTCACAAAATTTCTTTGCATTCTCGAAATAATTTCGTATATTAAGGTAACTTTATATTAAATGGAAGATAGACTACTGCAATTATTGGAGTCCGTTCTTGGTAAATCCAAGAGAACATCAGGTGATAACTATGCGTTTTACTCACCATTTGTTGACCACTATAAACCCAAGTTAGAAGTAAATATTAAAATTACTTCTGATGGTAAGAATCCATGGCATTGTTGGATATCGGATGAAAAGGGTCGTACAATTAAAACCTTATTCAAGAAACTTCGTGTATCCAAATCAACATGGGATGAGTACAATAGTATATTCAGCAGGGTAAATCGATACAATTCAGATTATCAAACTGATACTATCGTAGAGCAAGTAGAATTACCAAAGGAATTTAAACCACTTTATAAGAAGTCAGATTCTTTCAAGTATAAACACGCATTAAATTATTTGTTAAAACGGGGATTGAGACCCGAAGATATAATTAAATACAATATTGGATATTGTGAAACAGGAGAATATGAAGATAAGATTATTATACCATCGTATGATGACAGAGGGCGGCTAAACTTTTTTGTAGGTAGGTCATTCTATCAAAGCAAATTTAAACATAAGAATCCAAAGGTATCTAAAAACATTATAGGGTTTGACCTTTTAATAAATTGGGATACACCATTGGTATTATGTGAGGGGGCGTTTGACGCAATCGCAATACGAAGAAACGCAATACCATTATTCGGAAAATCAATCCAATCGGAATTAGAAAAGAAAATAGTTGCAAATAAAGTAAAAAAGTTGTATATTTGTTTAGATTCCGATGCTCTATCTAATGCCATAGGTCTTTCAAAGAAGTTTATGTCGTATGGGATAGATACGCATTTGGTTGATATGGGTGAGGAAGACGCATCCGATATGGGTTATGAAAATATAAACCAAAAAATTTATGATACACCATCATTAGACTTAAGAAAGTTAATGGAGTATCAGCTTTTTAATGTATGAGAAAAATAAAATACATCGACATCGGTGTTGAGAAAATTGATAAGATATATCATATTGCCGATGTTCATATTAGAAATCTAAAAAGACATAAAGAGTATCGTGAGGTATTCTCACAATTGTACGGACACATATTATCTACTATGGGTGAAAATGATATCATCTATATTGCAGGTGATATTGTTCACGCAAAAACAGATATGTCACCTGAGGTTGTAGATTTAACTCAAGAATTCTTTTGTAAGTTAGCAGACTTATTACCAACTATTGTAATTCCTGGTAATCACGATGCAAATCTAAACAACACATCAAGACTTGATGCACTCAGTCCAATCATGAAAGCATTAGACCACAAAAACCTTTACTACCTAAGAGATACAGGTGGTTATGGTATTGGTGGTTATACATTTATACATAAATCAATATGGGATACTTCTGAAGGATTCCCACAAGCAAAAGACTATAAAAAGAATAATGGTAGAATTGGTGTATTCCATGGCCCCGTAGATAATATAGAAACGGAACATGGATTTGTGATTCAAAACAAAAATGTTAAAGTATCTCACTTTACTGATTTTGATTTAGTTTTATTAGGTGATATTCATAAACCTAATAATTCAGTAATGGGTAATTCACATATAAAATATCCAGGTTCTCTTATAGTTCAAAATCATGGTGAGGCTAAATATCCAAAGCATGGTATTTTAGTTTGGGACATGGAAACTTTACAAAGTAAGTTTATCGAAGTTCACAATGATTATGGTTATGTTACTATTGATATTGAGAATGGTAAGATAGTATCTGATAACTACATTCCAAATAAACCAAGAATAAGAGTAAGGGTAAAAGATACTAAGACATCACAACTAAACAAACTTATAGCAGAAATAAAAAAAGGTAGGGATGTTCAAGAACTAACAGTACAGAAAGTTCTTACTCGAAAAAGAGATGTAGAACACCAATCAATAGTTTTACAAAATGTAAGAGATACAGGATTTCAAAACAAATTAATTTCTGAATATTTAGAAGAGACTGACCATCTTACAAAAGAACAACTTGAAGTAGTTACTCAGATTAATAATGACATAAACGATAAACTTGGTAAACATAATGTTATTAGTAATTCAACTTGGATTCCAAGAAGATTTGAGTTTTCTAATATGTTCTCATATGGAACTAACAATGTAATTGACTTTACAAACATGAAAGGTGCATATGGAATCTTCGCACCAAACGCAAGTGGTAAGTCAACTCTATGGGACGCATTGTCTTTTTGTATGTTTGATAAATGTTCAAGGACAATCAGAGCAGAGGATGTTCTAAACTATTCTAAAATGGGATTTGATTGTAAGTTCCAATTTGAATTAAATAATGTACAATACTTTATAGAACGAAAAGCAAAGAAAAGTCCAAAAAGAGGAACTGTAAAAGTTGATGTGGAGTTTTATCGTATTGTAGATGGTGAAAGACAATCACTTAATGGTGAACAAAGAAGAGAGACCAACGCAATCATTCGTGAGTACATTGGAACATATGAAGACTTTGTTTTAACTGCGATGTCAACACAATCTAATAGTAGTGGGTTCATAGAAAAATCTCAAAAGGAAAGAAAAGAACTATTAGCACAATTTTTGGATATGGATGTATTCGAAGATTTATGGGCGATAGCAAGTGAAGAGATTAGAGAGTTAAACACATTACTTAGAGAATATAAGAAAGAAGACTTTCCAAGTCAGTTAATTGAAGCAGAACAATCTCTAACATCAATCACAGGTTCTTTAGATGAGTTACAAGAAAGAAAAGATGAACTCGAATTAAAGTTAGATAACACCAATATGAAAATGGAGTTTGAAATGAGAACTTTAAAACCAGTCGAGGATATCGGTGATATAGAAACCTTAGAATCTAAGTTAGACGAGGTCAAAGTTCTTTTAGACAATCAAAACTCAGAATGTGATTTCAATAAATTACAGATTAATGATATCGAAGCCAAACAAAAAGATATAGAATCTAAATTAAAGAAATTAAATATCAAAGAACTTAAAGGTAAGAATATTAAGTATGAAACTTTAAATGTAAAATTTAATGATTTAGAAAAACAATCTCAGACCATTGAGTTAGACTTAAAACATATGAGGTCTCACTTAGATGGTATTGGGCAATTAACCTTTGACGACAATTGTGAACATTGTGTACAGAATAAAAATACACCATTCGCCAAACAAGCAGAACAATTACAGAAAGACATTAAGAGTCAAAATACAAAATATGAAAAGTTAATTAAAACTAAAATAAAAGTATTAGAAGACCGAAATGACTTTGATGTTAGAAATCAACTACAAGACTATGAATCCTTGGTAGATGAACAATTGGATTTGGGTAAAGAGTGGTTAGATGCAACAAAGGTTTATGATGAGTGTATTAAGTTAGTAGATAAATACAACTCCGAAATACAGACTTTATCTAAAACAATTGACAAAGCAAATAAGCAACAACAAGCAGTTGAGCACAACAAGCTAGTAAATGAAAGAATTGATTCTTTTAAAAACACACGAGAAAGTTTAAAAGACAAAATATCCGAGGTTAACGAAGAAGTAATGTCGATTAACTCTGATATAAAATTAGCAGAAAAGTCTATACAACAAGTTAATGAATCAATAGAAAAACTTCGTGATATGGAAATCAAGTACGATGGATATGAGTTTTATCTTAAGTGTGTTAGACGAGATGGAATTCCGTATCAACTAATATCCGAAGTATTACCAAAATTAGAAATAGAAATAAACAACATACTACAACCGATAGTAGACTTCCAAGTATTACTAAATACAGATGGTAAAAACATCAATTCATATATCGCATATGGTACTGATGAATACTGGCCTCTTGAATTAACAAGTGGTATGGAAAAGTTTATATCTTCTATCGCAATAAGAACTGCGTTAATAAATGTATCTAATTTACCAAGACCAAACTTTATCGCCATTGACGAAGGATTCGGTTCTTTAGATACTGATAACTTTAATTCTCTATATTTATTATTTGATTACCTTAAGACACAATTTGATTTTATTGTAACAATAAGTCATATTGACAAAACGAGAGACATGGTAGACCAAATAATAGATATCAGTAAAGTTCGTGGGTTCTCAAAAGTTTCATATTTATAGTTATATATGGAGAGTATAAATGGCAATACCATTCAGAAGAAGAGGTAAGAAAAATCTAAACAAACAATTCGCACCAAGAACAAGTGCGAGTTTGAGAGATGCAAGGTCTGGACCGACCCCACGATTTTCACCTGCGAAACCGCCTGTTGTAGAGGATACCAATCCAACCTCAACATTTTTTAATGTAACGGAAGTGCCCGAATTCTTTGGGTCAGGTAAAAACACAATACGACTAACAGGTTCCAACTCACTTAAAAGAAACTCTGAAATACAAATAGAGGTTCTTGATTCAAAAGGAAATCCAATCTATTTTGAGATAATGAATGGAAAGGAACGAGATGGAAGTAAGATAGTTAGTATTTGGGTTTATACAGATAGAACAGACCCATCAGAAAATACCGCATCTGGAACTGCAAAAGTAACAATTGTAGGTACGGCTAGAAATGGAAACGCAGTAAGATGGAATAGAGATATTCCTGTAAGAGTAAATCAAGGGTCTTCTTCCGATATTATTTTTGATGAAAAGATTTTACCACTCGCATCAATATCTGCAAGTTTACAACCATTTAGTACATTTGAATTAAATCAAGAAACTGAAGATGAATTGGGTCAGGGTAGAAACGCAACCCTAACATTAACAACAGATACACATAGTGTCAAGTATCAAAGGTCAACTTTTGGTGATGATGTAATTCTAACCAAAACGACTGGTACTGGATTTAATAGTATGATGATTGGTGGTGAAGTAAGATTAGATTTATCATCACAAACTATTTTCCCAAGACAAAAAGGTGTTGCACAACCAACAAACTTTACATCATCTATCTTAAGTGTATCAAGTAGTGACATATTACAAATAAAAGACCCTATAACGGGTAGTCGAGACCACCAGTACAGATTTAGTGATGCAGCAACAATTCCTGCTCACATTGAATATTTTTCATCGGCATCGGTAGGAACATCACAAAACCTACAAACAGTATCTACATTTACAATCACAAGTGCCGACCCAGTTGCAGGTAAAATTGAATTACTAAGAACCTCTGTTAAATCACAAGGACTTGGTACTGATTTCGAAACAATTGCAACAACACGATATATAGAACCAACTGATGGTTCAGACTTCATATTTACAATACCAATACCATCTCAACATATTGGTGACCCCAAGACTATTAGAATAGAATTCTTAAATAGTAAAAACGAACCATCGGAAACTTTCATTATAATAGAAGATGTAGTATTTCCAGGTTCTACTACTTTCATTGGTGGTAAGGGTTCTTTAATAACAGGTTCTATTTTTATATCAAACGCATTAGGTAGTGGTATTGAAATCGGTGGAGCAAGTAGTGGATTCTTAAGGTCTGTTGGATATAAAGGATTTACATCCGCATCCGAAGGAAAAGGGCCAGGTGGATTTTTAATATATTCTGGTAGTGGTAACTTGGTAGTTGGTAGTGACTTAATGGAAGGTGTCGGATTTGAGTTCGTATCTGAGAATGATAAGAGTCACCTTATATTCACAACATCAGGTAGTGGTTTATTAGATGTAAAAGCAGAGAAGTTTTTTATAGGTACGCCGGGTAGTCAATTTATGAGTGGTTCGGATGGTAAGATTGAAATTAGTTCATCTGACTTTCACTTAGACCCAAACACAGGTCAATTGATAATTGGTACAAACGCAACAATAAAATCATCACTTACAGTAAATCAAATTAGGACTCCTGCCGTAGTTAATGGAGCTCCTTCAACTAAAGCAAACGCATCATCGTCAATTGACCAAGATGGTTTTGCAAGATTTGCATCTGCATCTATTGCAGGATTTGAGGTTGTTTCAGATGAGATTAGGTCATCAGACAATTCATTAAGATTAAAAGCTCAAGGTGATATAACCGCATCAAAAGTATTAATAGAAGGTGGTACGATTACAGATGGTGTAACTATCTTAGGGGCAGTTACTGCAAACAACATTCGTACTCCTGCACAAATTAGTGGAAACCCTTCTACAAGACAAAACGCCTCGTCATCTATTGACGCTGATGGATTTGCTATATTCCAATCGGCATCTATTGGTGGATGGGACATTACAACATCATCCATTGAGGGTGGTAATCTTATAATGAAACCAGAAGGTATTTTACAGACAAAAGATTTCGCAAGTAATTTTAAAGGATGGAAAATATCTTCAGAAGGTAATGGAACTGCAGAGTTTGAAAATGTAAGAATTAGAGGTACTCTAAGAACAACTACATTTGAAAAAGAATCTGTAAACGCAGTTGGTGGTCAACTATGGGTTACTAACGCAACAACATTAACAGGGTCAAACATTACTGCAAATGACACAACAATGTCAGTTAAGAACGCAAGTGGGTTTACTGTTGGTGAAATTCTATTAGCTAAAAAAGTAGATAGTACAGGATTCCAAACAGAATATATTTTAGTAAACTCGGCATCACTTGATGGTGATAATTCTGGCGCAGACGAAGTACATGGTAGACTATATGTAACAAGAGGATATGGAAGTGGGTCACAAGGTGACTTTGTTGGTGATTTAGCATCAGCAGCTCAACCATACGATGAAGGTCAAGTGATAGTATCAACTGGACTGAGTGGTAGTGGTTACATTAAAATGAATGCAAATCCACGAGACACCAATACTCCGTTTATGGATATTGTTGAAAGAACAGGTAGTGGATTATATGATGTTGGATTAAAAGTTCGATTGGGTGACTTAAGTGGGTTGGCTAACTCATCTTATGTATTCGGTAATTCAAATCCAGGATTTGGATTGGCAACTGATAATGTATTCCTTCAAGGTGGTATAATAGCAAACACAGGTTCTATTGGTGGAATCAAAATGCAAGATTCCAAATTGTTTACAGGTGTCGGAACACATGGTAATACAAACACAGGATTCTTTTTAGGTTCAGATTCAAAATTCTCATTAGGTGATAAATTTACATGGGATGGTACTAACTTAGTAGTAAAAGGTACTATTCAAATAACTGCACCAGAAGGTGGATTTCAATCAGTAGAAGAAGCAATTAACGCCGTAACGGAATCTGCAACTGCAAAGTCATTACAAATAACAACCGACTCATCGGTATACGCATTTGATGATTCAACGGATGATTCCGCAACTCCGAATGTAATCAACTTTACAATCAGTCAACAAAACCTGTCAGCTACAATCGCAGGAAGTGATATCACAATCACTAAAGCAGGTGGTTCGCCAATATCAACACCATCATTAGGTGGGACTTCGGGAGTAGTATCGGGGTCAGGACAACAAAGTGGTAGTTTATCTTTTAGTGGATTGACATTAAGTAAAACTGATTTACCATTAACACTATCGGTTACTAAAGATGATATAACTGATAGTACAACAATATTTAAAGTACAAGGTGGTGCAGATGGAACGCCTGGTACGGATGGTCAAGATGCAGTAACGGCATTCTTAACCAATGAATCACACACATTCCCTGCAAACCCATCAGGAACAGTATCTGACTTCACTCAAGGTGTTACTGATATGGTTGTCTTTGAAGGTATCACCAACAAGACATCAAACTATTCATTTAGTGGTACAGGTTCATTGGGTGTTAGTTTTAGTCAAGATACAGATACATTTAGTATAACCGCAATGGGACACGATAGTGGGTCATTGACAGTAACCGCAGTTAGTGCAAGTACTCAATTAGTTAAAACTATGTCACTTGCAAAATCAACCGCAGGTGCTGCAGGTGCAAAAGGTGCAGATGGTCTCGCAGGTTCTAATGCTAAAACATTAGTAGCAAGTTTAGATTCACAAGTGATGGCATTTGATAGTGCATCAGATAATACGGCTACACCTACAAATGTTATATTCTCATTTAACCAACAAAACTTAAACGCCGCAATTGGAAGTAGTGATATTACAATCACAACTCAAGGTGATGATGCTATTACAAACTTTGCTTTCAACAATACTAATGTAACTTCTACTGATGGAAAGTTTAGTGGTATAGCAAGTGGTAGTATTGTGTTTGGAAATAATCTAAATGCAGGTGGTATAGAAGGAACTAAATCACATTTCCCAATTACAATATCAGCAACTAAAAATGGATTAACCGATACAATAAAATTATTTAAGGTAGAGGGTGGTTCAGATGGTTCACCAGGTTCTGATGGTACTGACGCAGTAACGGCATTCTTAACTAATGAAGCACATACCTTCGCTGCACAATCAGACGGAACTATTGTTAGTTTTACTGACGCAAGTTCTTCAATGCAAGTATTTGAAGGTACTACAAATGTAACTGCAAACTACACTTATAGTAGAACAGGTAGTCTTCAAACAGAATCAACTTTAAGTGGTACAAACGGAAATATAGTTTCAATATCAGCCATGGTACACGATAGTGGTTCGATAATAATCACCGCAGTTAGTGCAAGTACACAACTTGCAAAAACAATGTCCTTGGTTAAATCAAAACAAGGTACTGCAGGTCTCGCAGGTTCTAATGCTAAAACATTACAAGTTACTGTTGATTCTCAAGTTTACGCTTTTGATACATCTGCAGATACTACTGCAACACCAAGTTCAATATCGTTTATTATCAATCAACAAAATTTAAGTGGGGCACTTTCAACAGGTAATGTTACCATTACTAAGAATGGTGGTGGAACAATCACAACACCATCATTAGGTGGTAATGTAAGTGATGGTTCTGGTTTATTAAGTGGTAGTATTACATTTGATAATGGGGCAACTCCGGCGGCAGGTAAAGTCGTATCTAAAACTCATTTACCAATTACAATTGAAGTAAGTAAAGACACATTTACAGATAGTATAAAAGTATTTAAAGTAGAAGGTGGAACATCTGGTACAGATGGAACAGATGCAGTTACCGCTTTCTTAACAAATGAGAATCATAACTTCCCTGCAGATTCGGGTGGTAGTATTGCATCATTCGCAGGTGGTGTAACTGATGTAAAAGTATTCGAAGGTGTTACAGACAAATCATCTAATTACTTATTCTCTGCTACGGCATCGACAGGAACAACATTTTCACATTTACAATCAGCAGGTGGTTCGTCAGGTAATGCAACAACGGCAGGTCATAATCATTTTAGTATAACAGGCCTAAATGCTGATTCGGGGTCACTAACAATTAACGCAGTTAGTTCAAGTACACGATTGATTAAAACAATGTCACTTACACGAACTAAACAAGGTGCAGATGGTAATCCCGGTACATCCGCTAAATTACTAATTGGTAGTTTAGATTCGCCTGTATTTGCTTTTGATGATTCTTCTGATAACGACCCTACACCATCTAATATTATATTTAGTTTCCAACAACAAAATCTTACAGGTACTATTGGAGCAAGTGATATTACAATTACAAGAAATGGTGGTTCGGTAGTAACGGGATTTGATTTTGATAATAGTGATGTTTCAAATGGAACTGGTATTGTAAGTGGTAGTTTAAAGTGGGTCGGGGGACAATCCGCAGGTGGGATGCAACAAACTAAAGGATTTTTACCTGTTGAAATTTCTTGTACCAAAGATGGGTTAACTGATTCAGTAAAAATATTTAAAGTCGAAGGTGGTTCAGATGGTTCGCCAGGTTCAGATGGTACATCCGCAGTTTCAGCGCTTTTAACAAACGATTCTCATACACTTCCATTAAGTTCATCTGATGAAGTTATTTCATTCGCAGGCGCAAGTACTGAGATGATAGTATTTGAGGGTGTGACTGATAGTACAAGTGATTATAGTATATCTGTTACTAAATCAGCACATATAACAACGAGTGGTACTAATCCAGTAACCATTACAAATACAACTTCACCATTTAGTGGTTCTATTGTATTGACGGCAGTAAGTGCAAGTACTCAAATTGCAAAAACTATGTCGGTTGCAGTAGCAAGACAAGGTGATGATGGTTTAGATGGTTCAACGGCAAGGTCACTAACTTTACTTTCGGATTCTCAAACCTTTGCGTTTGATGACTCAAGTGATACAACTTCAACTCCTACTACAATTACTATGAGTGTAGTTCAGCAGAACTTAGCACATACAATCGATAAGAATGATATTACAATCACTAAAGGTGGTGGTAATTCGATTACTACTCCAAATTTAAGTGGTACGGTAACAAATGGTACAGGTACTCAAACATTTACATTAACATTTGACAATGGTGCATCCAATGCAGCAGGGAAAGTTACCAATAAAAATCAATTTCCAATTACAATTGAGGTATCGAACAATGCAAGTGATTTATCTGATTCAATTACAATATTCAAAGTAGAAGGTGGTTCGGATGGAACGCCAGGTGCAGATGGTTCTGACGCAGTAACAGGTTTCCTTACAAATGAATCACATACAATTCCTGCAAACGCAGCAGGTTCGATTGCATCTGGAGGATTGAATGGTGCAATTACCGATATGATTGTATTTGAAGGTATTACTGATAAAACTAATTCATACAAGTACGCAGGTACAGGTTCATCTGGAGTTTCATTTAGTCAACTTCAAAACGCAGGTGGGTCATCGGGTAATGCAACAACAAACGGACATAATCACTTTACTATAACAGGCCTAACACAAGATTCTGGTTCATTAGAAATTAATGCAATTAGTGGTAGTGGTTCACAGAAAGTAATAATTGCAAAAACCATGTCGTTCTCTAAATCTAAACAAGGTTCGGCAGGTGCTCAAGGTGGAAAAGGTGCTCAAGGTGGTCAAGGTGCTCAAGGTGGAAAAGGTGCTAAAGGTGGAAAAGGTTCGGCAGGTTCGAATGGTACGAATGGTGCAAAAGGAGCTACAGGAGCTCAAGGTGCAGACAATCAAGACTTTAGTTTCTTAGGTGATACATTATCCGCAATTCCATTCCCTGCGCCAGCTGGGTTGGTAATGAATAGTGAAGTTCTTGGATACCATAATGCATTAACTTCCGCAGCTACAATAAACGACATGAGTGCGTTTATGGATAATGATGGTAACTTCTATTTAGGTAGTGGTTCGGGTGCATTAGGAGCAGGTTACTTCGCATGGGACAATGGGTCTAAAACATTATTGATATCAGGTTCAGGTGTTGACTTCGCAGTACAAGAATTTTATTTTGGTAGAGGACTAACATCTATTAGTGGTTCTAATGGTAATATTAAAATTAGTGGTGATGTTGAACTTGTAGGTAGAAATCAACCAGAAGCATTATACTTTGAAGACTTTAACGCAGCAACACGAGAAGCAAGACCCTCATATATAGACCAAGGAAAAAATCCAAAATTAGATGGTTCAGGTGTAGGAATGGCCATTGTTGGTGGAGCTATCACCGCAAACGATTCAATTACAGATACAGACTACGGACAATTCTTTGGGCCAGTCGCTATAATTGGTAATAATTCTGGTACTGACGACATGGCCTGGCTTAGTTCAAATACTGTTATGCCATTTAATCCAAACTCATTATATGAAATAGAAGTTAGAGTACAGAGAGCTGCAGGTGCTTATAATTACCTTTACGCAGGTATAACCGCCTTCTCATCTTCATTACATACAGATGGTAGTACGAAACTTACCGCAATTAATGCTGCAGGTAATACTACTGGTACGGGGGGTAATTATGGTAGTCAACACTACTTTGCTGCAAGTGGTGCACAACCAGCGATTGGTGAATGGGTAATATACAAAGGTTACTTTAAGGGTACTGCAGGATATTACCAGACTGGTGGCGTTCACCCAAACATTCATGACCCAGGTCAAGTTTGGACTACAACAAACGCATTTGCACCAATGATTCTTGTAAACTATAATGGCGCAGCAGGTAAGACATATATAGATTATATAAAAGTTACCGAGTTCGCAGGTGGTGGTGGTTCTACTACAATTAGTGGTGATTCAATTAAGACAGGAACAATTAGGTCTAACAATTTAAGTACTACCCAAGGTTCTATAATAAGTCTTGATAAAGGAACATTTAAAATGGGTGGTACAAGTTCACCAAAACTTGAATTTGATGGAACTACATTATCCATTGATGGTACAGTAACCGCAGGAGCTGGTTCTATTGGTGGGTGGACAATTGGTTCATCGCATATTGGAATAAAAGGAACTGCAACCTCAAATGATACTTATGGTGATTTTACATTAGGTTCTTCAGGATATATTTCAGCACCTCAATTTAAAATTGCACAAGATGGTACTGCAACATTTAAAGGAATTCTTGAAGATACCGCAACTTTCAAGTCTGGTAGTACAACAAAAGCATTTAATACCATGTTTGGTGTAGACTCAACTGGTTTAATTCTAAAAGTACCAAGATTTAGAGATAGTGATGGAACTGTTAGAAATGCTGCTACAAGATTTACAGACCTTGAAGATGATATTGATACTGAATTGACTTCTATTTCATCTGCGATTTCATCGGGTGGAAGTTATAGTTGTGTATTGCCTGGTACTAAAATAATTACTAAAAGAGGTGAGATAAATATAGAAGATACCAAAAACGATGATATAATAAAAGTATTTAACTTTGAAACTAAAGAATGGGGATGGTCACCTATTGATGAAATTACTACTAATAAAGTTAAAGGGTGGAGTTTGATAAAAACAGAATCAGACAAAGAATTAAAATGTTCTAACTCACATTTACTATATCATCCTGATTATCCAAATTCTGAAATTGCAATAGATGAACTTGGAGTTGGTGGTGAGTTATATGTTGTCGATGGTGAAAAAATATTCATTGATAAAATAAAAAGTGTAGAAACTTTTGACGAAGAAGTTGAGGTTTGGAATTATGAATTGGATATAGTTCACAACTATGTTTCAAATGGGATACTTTCACACAACACACTTTCAAAATTATCACCCGCACCAAGTGGACTTTCCGGTCAGGAAACAACACTTGGACACCAATACAAAAAAGATATAACATCAGATATTAATTCTGGTGACTTGGTTAAATTAGGTGCAAATAATGAACTTCATAAAGTCACAACTGCAAAAGACACTAATGTTGTTGGAATTCTGTGGGAAAAACTTGAATTAAACTATGTTCAGAAATTTGAAGGATTTGCGTTAGGAAAAAATAAAACAAGTGATTCAGACGAACTTACCCCACCTGAGGAATATTACTCCGCATCAAGAAAAGATTCATTTGGCGATTATATTCCTGTAAGTCAAACAGGTTCTAAAGAAATTTGGAAAGTGGCTTCGATTGGGGATAGTGTAACGCAGGATGAATCAGGTTCATTTGTTTTACCTGGTTTTAAATTGTGTAACCAAGGTGGTGATGTAAGTAAAGGAGATTTACTATGTTCATCAGATACGCCTGGTTATCTAATGAAACAACCATCAGAGTGGGTGGTAACTTCATTTAGTGGTTCAAGTCCAGTTTACGAAGAAAGACAATCACATACCTCATATACAGTTGCTAAGTGTATGATATCCTCTTCATGGGATTCTAATGGTAGAATGGAAAATGTATATGGATACTTGTATTGTGGATAAAAAATAACTAATTAATAAATCTAAGATACTTATAGATATGGGAAAGACTTTAACAAATTGGGTAGTAGACTCTATACTGAGTGAAGATATAAAAAAAGAGGTAGTAGTTTACTCAGGTAGATTTCAACCCTTCCATTCTGGACACGCAAAAGTTTACGAACATCTTGTCAGTAAGTTTGGTAAGAATAATGTATTCATAGGTACATCAAACAAACAAGGTGGTCCAAGACATCCATTTAACTTCAGAGAAAAAAGAGAAGTTATGACTACGATGTTTAAAATCCCTTCTAATAAAATTGTTCAAGTTAAAAACCCATATTCACCATCAGAGGTGATGGATAAGTTTCCAGAAAAAACAACGGCATTTATTACTGTCGTAGGAAAAAAAGATGCAAACAGATTAGCAAGTCCTGGTTATCAAAAATATTTTTCAATGTATAAAAAGGGAAATGTTGATACAGGTTACAAAGATAAGGGATATGTTTATGTATCACCATCTTTTGGTAATATAAGTGGTACTGATGTTCGTAAGGGAATGTCGAGGGGGAGTGATTCTCAAAGAAAATCATTCTTTAAAAAAGTATATGGTAAATTCAATCCAAAAATATTTAACTTAGTATCAGGCAGATTAATCTCAGTAGAATCCGTAATGGAATCTTTTTTACAATCAATTAACATTAATAGTTTAATCAATGAAGCTTCACAAATTCCAACAAGTGGTAAAGGTATTGTAGATGATGGGCCAGGTGCATTCTATGGTAATATGAAATCTTATAAAGCAGAGATGGAAGAAGTTGTTGGGGACTTGGGTTGGGATATTGTAAACTACTTAATGGACGAAGACTCAATGGAATCGTTTAACACCCATTATCCAAATGGACCTGGTAGATATCAAGTATCATTCTTTCCAAGTGGTGATACTATGGATGGGCAGAAAAAGAGATATGGTAAAGATATAACTGGTAGACCTGCTTATAGAAAATGGGCAAAACATATTAAAAGAGTTGCATTGAGATTGGGTATGGAATTTGTTAAATTCGCTGAACCAAAAGATTTAGATAACCTTACTCCTAAAACTAAAACAAAAAAACAACAAGGTAAAGCCGCTTCACTAAAAGAATCTATTGAAAGATATGATTTAATAAATGAGGCAAAACAATTACTAAAAATACCATCTGATATTTTAAAGATTCACAAAGCATTCAAAAAGAATAGTAAGAAACTTTATGTAGTGGGTGGTGCAGTAAGAGACGCAATACTTGGTAAGTCACCAAAAGATTATGATTTAGCAACAGACGCAAAACCTGATGAAGTTCTAAAGATTGCAAAGGACGCAGGAATGAAAACTGTTGAAGTCGGAAAATCATTCGGAGTTGTAATGGTTGGTGGACACGAGATTGCAACATTTAGAAAAGATATCGGTAAAGGTCGTAGACCCGACTCAGTTGATTATACAGATATAGAAGGTGATGTAAGAAGAAGAGATTTAACTATCAATGCATTGTTCTACGATATCGATAAAAAAGAAATCGTAGATTTAGTTGGTGGTATTGCAGACCTTAAAAAGAAAAACATTAGAACAGTTGGTAACGCATCAGAAAGATTTGATGAAGACCCACTTAGAAAATTAAGAGCATTAAGATTCCAAGCAAGTACAGGTGGTAAACTTGACAAAGAACTACATGACGCACTTCAAAGTGACCCATCACTAAAAGGTGTAAGTGCAGAAAGAATCAGAGATGAGTTTGTTAAGTCTATAAAGAAAGCAAAGAATCCTTCTAAGTATTTAGAGATGTGTGACAAACTTGGATTTACACAACAGATACTTCCAAATCTAAAAGTATCAAAACCATATCCAACTGATAATGATTACATTTTATTTTTATCAGTAGTATTATCCAAAAACTCTCCAGTAGTATTATCAAAAGCATTAAACAAACTTACATACTCAAACGAAGAAAAAAACAATATAGTATTCTTAGTATCACTTCAGTCATTTAGAGCCGATGATATTGTTGTTTATAAAAACGCACAAAAGAAAACAACTTTATCGGATGACCAAATTAAACAATATGGTAAACTTATGTTAGGTCCTAAATCAGATGGAAAAGACATGAGTAAGTTTGTTAACTTTAATTTATCAGTTGGTGGGAAAGATGTACCTAACGATATTAAAGGTCCTGAAATAGGATTATGGATTAAGAATAAAGAAAAAGAAAACTTCTTAAGTGAAAAGAAAAAACCAAAGAAGAAAGTAAAAAGTAAAAAAGCATCTCTAATGAAACAAAAGAGAAAGTTTTACTTAAAACCTGATAATGCAAAAAAAGAACTTGATAGTTCAGGCAAAGAAGGACAAGTACTTTCTAAAAAAGTTGGTAAACAAAGATTGTATTTTGTTTCTTATGTAGGAAACGCAGGAACACAAAATATATTTAATGAAAGTATGATTATGGAAGGTGGCGCATATGGACATATGAATCACCCATTTGATACTGAAATTAATTTAACTTTTGGTGATTTGAAAACAATCATATCAAAAGCTCTCGAAGGAACATTAGAGTTTGCAAGAGAGAAAACAGATGGACAGGCGTTAGCAATCTCATATCGTAAAGATAGAGGTATTATCGCTGCCAGAAATAAAGGACACCTCAAAGACAGAGGACTTAACGCATTAGACATCAAAGGTGTCGCCGATAAGTTTGCTAATAGGGGTGGGTTGACCGATGCGTATAATTTCGCAATGAGAGATTTAGAATCAGCCATTTCAAAACTCTCCGATGCGCAAAGAAGTAAAATATTCAAGGATGGCTCAAAATTTATGAACCTTGAAGTTATATGGCCGGAGTCAGTAAATGTAATACCATATGGTCAACCTCTATTAGTCTTTCATGGAACGATGGAGTATAATGAAGATGGAAAAGCAATCGGTGCTGATACATCAGACGCTAAAGTATTAGCGGGTATGATAAAGCAGGTAAATGCCGATGTTCAAGATAATTATACTATCCAAGGACCACCAGTTGTTAAGATACCGAGGAGTCAAGATTTATCAAACAAGAAATCAATTTATTCATCGAAGGTAAGTAAACTTCAAAAAGAATTTAAACTAAAAGATTCTAATGGAGTTGCAGATTACCATCAAGCATGGTGGAGTGATTTTGTAGATAAAAACTCACCAACCACATTAGATAATAAAACTAAAATGGGGTTAGTAAAACGATGGGCGTTTTATGATAAATCATTTAGATTAGATAAGAAAAACATTTCTGATTCTAAAACAAGAGATTGGGCAAACAAGACAGATAAAATAGACCACTCAAAAATGGCTAAGAATAATATGAAACCATTCGAAGATATATTTTTAGGTCTTGGTGCAGAAGTACTTTCATTTATGTCATCAGCACTTACTGTTAATCCTGATAAATCACTTCGTGATATTCAGAAGCAATTAGACAAAGTAATCAAAGATGTTCAGAAATCAGGTGACCCAAAAAAGATTGCAAAATTAAAAATGGAATTAGAAAGATTAAAGAGTATTGGTGGAAGAGATAAGATAGTACCAAACGAGGGTATTGTATTCCTATATAAAGGTGGTACATATAAGTTAACAGGTACATTCGCACCTCTTAATCAAATCCTTGGCCTTTTCTATTAATTTTTGTATATTTATATAAAGTATTAAACAAGTGTTATGTCAAAAAAGTTAAAAAATGTAAAAGCAGTCACCGAAATGATTGCCGGAACACATAAAAGTCAAACAAAAACTAATGTTAGTTTTGGTGAGACTAAATCCTTTGTCAAAAGAGAAGTTGGTGACCAATGGACTGATGATGAAGGTACACTTTGGGAACAAAAGAAAGGATACAAGGTTAAACTTGGTAAACTTTCAAAGTTAAGAGAAGACTTAACAAAGTTTCCAAATTGTAAAAAAGGTTGTAACTCGTACTTAAAGCCAACACGAAACGATATATACATGAGAGGAATCCATGGTATGTGTTTCGATTGTGTTATTGAAATGGAACATCAAATGAGAATTGATGGAACATACGAAGAGTACGAAAGAAAAAAGATTTATGCTAATATGAAGTCTTGGTTAAAACAAGCCGAGATTGAAAAGCAGGCAGTTAAAACGGCATTAAAGGCGAAATTCGTTAATGAAGATGGTTCAATAGAAGAATGGAACGAGATGTCGTGGGAAGATGTTGAAGAGAAGATTGATAACGAGTTTCGTCTTTTTAAAGAAAACTATCTAAAAAAATGGGAAGTTAAAAAATGAAGTCCTTTATAAAAGAAACTTACGAGTCATACAAGACAGATGGTGTACCTCATATGTTAGCATTGGAGTATACCATTTCTGATGTATATCAAAGATTAGTATCAGAGAATCTAATGAACGAAGACCTTCGTAAGTGGTTTGGTAAAGGAAAGACTGGCACCTCATCAGGTGGTGGTTGGGACAGATATGGTTCAGATGGACAGAAGTTAGGTAAGTGTGGTGATGGTAAAGAAGGTGGTGCTTACGCCGCATGTCTATCACAAGAGAAAGCCAATAAGTTAGGACCAAAAGGTAGGGCAGCATTTGTAAGAAGAAAAAGAGCGGCACAGAAAAAAGGTGGTGACGCAAAAAAAGGTGGAAACAGAACTAAAGGTAAAAAACCTACAAATAGTAAAACAGGGGCATAACAATGAATCCAAGATTAAATAAAAAAGTAAAAAAAGACTTAGACGCATATTTTAAAGGAACAAGTGCGTCCTCACCAGAAGCACATCACGCTATTATGTTTATTTTGAAAGGTGCATTAACAGATGCAAACTTTCATAGTACATCTAAGAAAGTAGATAAACTTTTTCCAAAAGCTAAAGGTGCAAAATACTTTGGTAAGAGAGAGTGGGAAGATAGTCTTGAGTCTAAAGGAATGGACATCGCCGCAGCCGCAAAATGGGATGGACACGACATTCTTGATGCAATCGGATTCTTTGTATCAATGTATGTAGGTAGACCTCTTGGTTCAAAAATTGAAGACCTTAAAAATGAATCTCTAAATAAAGAACACAAATTATTAGAAAACTTATCTGTTCTTGTTGAAAAGAATGTCCCTACAAATCCATCTAAATGGTCTTACTACAAATCACAAGCTAAAAAGAAGTTTGATGTATATCCATCAGCATACGCAAACGCATGGGCGGCAAAACAATATAAAGCCGCAGGTGGTGGTTGGAGAACTACAAAAGAAAATGTAGAAGAGACTATTGAAGAAAAGGTATCTGTATTTGATGAAAGGCATGTTGGTAAAAATGGTATTATCATTATGATTGATGATAACGGAAAGAAAGTATCAGCAATTTTCAAAAACAAAAAGAACGCAGATAAATTCAACAGAAATAATCCTGAAGACTTAAAAAAACTTTTAGATTTAGCTAAGAAAACTAAGTTTCCAAAAACAATAGACTAAGGGACATCATGAATAAAAAACAACTCAAGAGTATTATAAAAGAAGAATATCAAAATGTTAAGTCATTCATGGAATACAAATATGGATTCACACCTGAGTTAGGTAAAGTGATTTCTAATCCCTATGCAAAATCATTTGTAAACGAAGTTAAAGAACCTGAGGTAATTTCTCAATTAAGAGATATTCTTAAGAATAAACAAAACGCAAAAATCAAAGACCCAGTAAGTGGTAAAAAGATGAGAGTTGATTCATTCTCAGCATCAGCAGTAATTGCAGTATATGACGCAATCAATGATTCAAACAAGAAAAACTTCGGAAAGCTTTCTTTACCTAAAATGGTTAATGTTGCATTTAAAGTAGCTAAGGTTAGAAAAGAATCAGTAAACGAATTATTAGTGATAGTAGATAAGTTTGATAAAAACAAACAAGACTATGGTAAAATCTATTACCGAGATGGTGGTAGCAGACCAGGCGATGGTGATATCAACAAAGCAAAAAAAGAATTAGCTAAGTTAAGTAAGAAACACAAAGATTTAACTCTTGTATCAATTGGTAGAAATAGTAAGATGTATGATGTAATGGATGAATCAGTAAACGAAGCTAAATTTTACATTACTCGTAACTTAGGTAGAGGACAAGGTAAATCTTTAGTTGGTGGATATGATTTAAAAAGAGATAAAAAATTACCACCTAAAGTATTCAAATCTTACAAAGATGCTCAAAAAGAAATTGAAAAACTGGAGAGAGGTGGTTCAATGGGTGGACAGATGACTGCATATTATGTAACTGATAAAGATATGAATCCTATAAAAGAATCAGTAAACGAAGCTAAATCTATGGATATGAAAAAAAGATTAAAGGTTTACGATAAACTCAAAAAAGGTGATAAGATTACGATTAAGTATGGTTCATCAATGAGGGGTGGAGTTGAAAAGGAATTTGTAGTATCCAAAGGAAAAACTTTAGTTGGTAAACAAAAAGTAGAAAGAATCATTCTACAAAATCCGGCGAATCCAAAAGGTGTTAAGTATTATCTATATCAAAGAAACGGAAATGTAACTATGGCTATTGGTGATATGGCAGCTACCATCGAAGATATGCATGAATCAATAGATGAATCAACAGGCCTTGCAATCATACATAAAGCAGCTAAAAAAGGAAGTTATCCTGTTAGTATTGTGGCAACTATGTTAGGTAAGGTTGTAAAACAAGAATTAGTAAAAACACCAATGGCAGTCCCAGCAGCATTTAGAATGATGCAAGGTGGATACCCACGAGCAACTATCGCAATTGAAGATAGAACAGGTAAAATTTTATTCAAAGAAGGATTTGTAAAAGAATCAGTAAACGAAGGTATGTTTAAAGTAATCGACCAAATTAGACAAGATTCTAAAGACGCGAGAGATTTTATCAAGAATGTATTTTCAGACCCAGACTTTAAAGACATGAGAAAAGACAAAGAGTTTTTAAAGTATCTTAAATCTATCTACGAGGGATTTTCATCAGACGCTCAAAGAAAAGCGGCATTCGCAAATGGATATGAAGAAAAGGGTAAAAAGAAAAAAGAATCAATTGAAGAATATGATGTAGAAAATTATCAAGATGTCAAAGAGTTTATAGAATTCATGAAGGAACAGAATAGTGACATTTACGCACTTAACCCAACTTTACAAGAAGCAGAGTATCAGGGTAGAGATGTCAAGCTTGGTAAAATAATGCAAGGTGATGTTAAAAAGTTTAAAGTCTATGTTAAGAATCCAAAAGGAAATGTAGTGAAAGTAAACTTTGGTCACAAAGGTAAGGGAAATGAAAAGACAATGTCTATCAAAAAAAATAATCCTGAAAGAAGAAAAGCATTTAGAGCAAGACACAATTGTGATAATCCTGGACCGAGACATAAAGCAAGATATTGGTCTTGTAAAAAATGGTAATCAATTTCATTAAATTAATTTACATATTTATATAAAACTAAAAAACAAGTTATGAAGTACATTCACACTTATAAGCTCGAAGAGGGTAAATCCTTTAACGACTTAGAACTCCTAACACAATTACTTAGTGTTGTAAAACTCAGGGTATCAAGTCCCTCTGAAAAAATCATGTTGTATGTAGACACTTATACTTTAAACGAGTATAAAAAATTTGGTATGGATACTTTATATGATGAAGTCAATACTGAGGTACTTGACAAATATCCAAGTGATAAGATTTCTAAAGATTATTGGTCTTCGCCAAAGTTATGGGTAATGAAACACCAAGAAGAACCTTTCCTTATGTTAGATACTGATTTAGTACTACACAACATAACACCTGATATATTAGAAAGAGCACAAGTATCATTCTTACATACAGAATCACCAACAACATACGCATTTCCATCAGTCTTAAATAAACCAAACGCTTTTAAGTGGACTGATTGGGATGTGATGGCATTTATAAACACAATGCCTGCAAATTGTGCAGCTATTTGTTTTACAGATATTGAATTTTTAAAAAAGTATACAGACAAGTACTTTAGATTTGTTCTAAATAATAAAGGTGGTTATTCTGAAAAGTTTTTCGAAAAATCGGAGTTTACAGATAGTACTGCACCACAAATTACAATCGAACAATGGTTACTAAGTGCTATGATGTTCCAAGAAGAATATGATAATACTGGTGCACGAATATCAAGAGAAACCCCATTTCAGTCTCAGTCATTAACTAACGCATTATCAACGCCATTAGGATTTCAACACCAAATTTGGAATATACCATCAGCACAAGTTATGAAAGAGTTGGGTGCACAGATATTTCATCTATGGGGTGCAAAAACATTTTATGACAAAGCTGAAAAAGAAAACAAACCCGAACTATATGAAGTTTGGAATAAAATTAAAGAAGATTTGATTGGAGCAAATAACGATTTCATTCAACTTCTTAAAAAAGATGAGTACTACGATATCTTAGAAAAGTTAGAAGATAATTGTAGAGAAATCCCAAAATCAACTAATTAAATTAATTTACATATTTATATTAGTAATCAAAGTTTAATTAATAATCAAATAAAACGGAAAAATTATGACTACAATTTTTATTATTTTAGGTGTACTACTTGTCGGAGCAGGTGTATACTATTACTTTTACAAGCAAGGTAAAATTAACGACAGAGATGGTGACTACATTCCAGATGAAGTAGAAGATACTATCGAAGACGCTAAAAAAGTTGCTAAAGAAGTAAAGAGAAGAGCAAAAAGAGTTAAAGAAGAGCTCGGTGATGTTGCTGACGCAGTAAAAGAAGTCGGTAAACAAACTAAAGATGTTGTCTCAGCTGCAAAAGGTAAAAACCGAAAAGGTAGAAAACCTCGTAAAGCAAGTTCAGGTTCAGGTTCAGGTAGAGGAAGAGGAAGAAAATCTTCAGGTTCAGGTTCAGGTAGAGGACGCGGAAAAAAATAAACTCATAGGAGTACATAGTAATGGGACTATTTAAAAAGGCTGGAACAAAACTCCAAAACTTAATAATTATTGTCCTCTGTATACTTGTCTTACTCAAAACTTGTGGTGGTGGTGACGATGTTACTACTGAAAAGATTGTTACTAAAATCGAAACACGATATGACACTCTAACAGTAGAAAAAAAAGTTTATGTACCAAAATACAAAACAAGAATAGAGACAAAGACTGTTACAGATACAGTAGTATTAAAAACTAAAATCGACACCCTCGAAATCTTAAAAGATTATTATAGCAAATATGTCTATCAAGATACTCTTAAGTTAGATTCGTTGGGTTACATTACTATTATAGATACAATATCTCAAAACAAGATATTTAGTAGAAACTTTGACTCCCAAGTATTAATACCAACTACAACCATTACTAATGACATTTACCTCAATAAACCAAAATTGTTTGGTGGGGTAAGTGTCGGTGGTAATTCTAAGCAAATAAACTTTTTATCTGGAGACTTACTTTACAAATCTAAAAAAGATAATGTATATGGAGTAGGGCTTGGTGTTAATCAGAACTTCCAACCAATAGTAATCGGTAGAGTCTATTGGAAAATCTCGTTCAAGGGGAAAAAGTAAATGTATGCAAAAGAATATCAAACAAATCATAAAGGAAGAGTACTTAAAGTGTGCTAAAGACCCCGTCTATTTTTTTAGAAAGTATTGTTATATTCAACACCCATCTCGTGGTAAAATTCTTTTTAATTTATACGACTTCCAAGAAGACTTAATGTCGGCAGTTTCCGATAATAGATTTAATGTAATTCTTAAATCACGACAATTAGGTATATCAACACTATCAGCCGGATATTCTCTCTGGCTTATGTTATTTCATGAAGATAAAAATGTATTAGTAATTGCAACTAAACAAGAGGTTGCAAAAAACTTAGTTACCAAAGTTAGATTCATGCATCAGAACTTACCATCTTGGTTAAGAGGTAATACTGAGGAAGATAACAAGTTATCATTAAGACTTAGAAATGGTTCTCAGATAAAAGCAACATCTGCTGCAGGTGACGCAGGTCGTTCTGAAGCATTATCTTTATTGGTAATTGATGAAGCTGCGTTTATCGATAATGTAGAAGAAATTTGGACATCTGCACAATCAACACTATCAACTGGTGGTGGGGCAATCGTATTATCTACACCAAATGGTGTCGGTAACTTTTTTCACAAAATATGGTTACAAGGACAAGCAGGTGAACAATGGAATCCGATAGAACTACATTGGAGTGTTCATCCAGAAAGAGATGAAGCATGGAGAGAACAACAAACAAAGTTACTTGGTGAAAAGGGAGCAGCACAAGAATGTGATTGTGATTTTATCAGTTCTGGTTATACAGTAGTAGAAGGTTCAACATTAAAATGGTATGAAGAGACGCATGTTAAAGACCCTATTGAAAAAAGAGGTTTTGATGGTAATTATTGGTTATGGGATTACCCTAACTATTCTCGTGATTATGTTGTTGTGGCTGATGTTGCTCGTGGGGATTCTACTGACTATTCTGCGTTTCATGTCTTTGATGTTGAGACTGTGGAACAAGTTGCTGAATATAAAGGTAAAATTGAAACAAAACAATATGGTGCATTTTTAACATCGGTTGCAACTGATTGGAACAATGCATTACTTGTAATTGAAAACGCAAACATTGGTTGGGCAGTAATTCAAGAAGTTATAGATAGAAACTACCAAAACCTATATTATTCATACAGAGATTTAGGTTATGTTGATGAAGATATTCATCTCAGAAAAGGTTTTGATTTAAAAAGAAAAGACGATATGGTTCCTGGGTTCTCAATGACAAGTAGAACTCGTCCATTGGTTATATCTAAATTAGATACTTATATGAGAGAACGAACACCATTGATTAGGTCAAAAAGATTAATCGATGAGTTGTTTGTTTTTATATGGAATGGTAGTAGAGCAGAAGCTCAACGAGGTTATAATGATGACTTAGTAATATCTTTCTCAACAGGTCTTTGGGTTAGAGATACGGCATTGAAGTTAAGACAACAAGGTATGGACTTAACAAGAACTACATTAACCCACATAAAAAGGAATCAACCAGGTGCTTATAACAATAGAAACCTTGGAATAGACCCTTGGAAACAGAAAGACCAGCATGGTAATGACCAAGATTTAACTTGGTTGTTATAAAATTTGGAAATAAACTATTTTTTTTGTATATTTATAGAATGTATAAGTATACAATATAATTAGAAGTAGAAAATATGGCAGATAAATCATTATTTGGTAGACTAAAGAAATTATTCAACACCCAAGTTGTTGTTCGTAGAATTGGTAAAGGTAACACACAAGCTATCGATACTCAAAGACTACAATCACAAGGTAACTTGAGGAGTTCGTCCTATTATGATAGGTTCGGTAGATTACACACTACAAGAAAGCATTGGGAAACTTACAATAACCAATTCAACTACCATTCAAATAAATTAGAATTATATACAGATTATGAAGCGATGGATAAAGATTCAATCATCGCATCTGTATTAGATATATACTCGGATGAATGTACCCTAAAAAATGATATGGGTGATGTTCTTAGAATTAAGACGAATGACGAGAATGTAAAAAAGATATTACAAAACCTTTTCTATGATGTACTGAATATAGAGTTTAACCTTTGGTCTTGGATTAGAGGTATGAATAAATATGGTGATTACTTTTTACATCTTGATATTGAAGAAGGTGTGGGTATTGTAAACGCATCACCAATGTCAGCATATGAAATAGAAAGAGAAGAAGGTTTTAATCCAGAGAATCCTTATGAAGTTAGATTTAAGTTAGGTTCAGCTGGCGCAGCTCATGGTGTCGCATCTAACAAACAAGCAGACTATATGGAGTTTTATCAAATGGCACACTTTAGATTAATGTCAGATACAAACTTCCTTCCATATGGTCGTTCTCTAATTGAAGGTGCAAGAAAAACTTGGAAACAATTAACTCTTATGGAAGACGCAATGATGATTCATAGAATTATGAGAGCGCCTGAGAAAAGAGTATTCAAAATTGATGTAGGTAACATTCCACCTAATGAAGTTGATAATCACATGAGAAGTATTATTGACCAAATGAAGAAAGTTCCTTACCTCGACCAAAATACAGGTGACTACAATCTTAAGTTCAACCTTCAAAATATGTTAGAAGATTACTATCTACCTGTTAGAGGTGGACAAAGTGGTACTGAGATTGATTCCCTAAGTGGAATGGAGTTCGGTGGTATTGATGATATTGAATATCTAAAGAATAGAATGATGGCGGCACTTAAAGTTCCAAAAGCATTTATTGGATATGAAGAAGGTGTTGAAGGTAAAGCAACATTAGCACAAGAAGATATTAGATTCGCAAGAACTGTTGAGAGATTACAAAAAATTGTACTATCTGAATTAACAAAGATTGCAATCATTCACTTATACTCACAAGGATATGAAAATGCAGACTTAGTTAACTTTGAATTAGAGTTGACTAACCCATCAATCATATACGAACAAGAGAAAGCAAATCTTTGGACTGAAAAAACAAGACTTGCAAGTGATTTAAAAGACCTTAAGATGGTATCTCAAGAATGGGTGTATAAAAACATCTTTAATATGTCAGACGATGAATGGAAACTTGAACAAGGTAAGGTAATAAACGACCTTAAGTTAGGTTTCAGACATGAACAGATAGAATCTGAAGGTAATGACCCAATAAAATCAGGTGAGTCGTTTGGTACTCCACATGATTTAGCTATGATACAACAAAATGGTGATGGTGAAGAAGGTTCACAAAACGAATATGGTAATTCGGGTGTTCCAAGTAACCCTCCTGGTGCACCAGATGGTGGATTTGATGGAGCGGGAAGACCACCAAAGGCAGGGAACTACAAAACGGATGATAATCCATTTGGAAGAGACCCAATTGGACAGAAAATGAATAGAAGAGCGTCCAAGCCAGATACATCTTATAGTAAACATAAGATATCACCATTGGCATATGAACAAGCCGAAGCTATGAAAAGTAGTCTTAGTAAGATGAAGAGAAAAACAAGAAGTGTAATACTTGAATCTTTGAAAGATGACTCCAAACCTAATGATAAAGGTGGGTTGTTAGACGAGAACAATTTAATAGATGACACGATTTAGTTTTTTTTTAGATATTTATAGTGTAGTTGTTAATAATTAAGGTAATAAAAATGGGAAAATTAAAACATAGTAAATTTAAAAACACAGGAATTCTGTTTGAACTATTAGTTCGACAAATTGCCTCTGATACTTTATCAGATAATACCTGCTATGCAACTCAGATTATAAAAAAACACTTTAGAAAAGGTTCTCAACTCGCAACAGAGCTAAAATTATATCAAGCTCTTACAAAAGAGAACTTTGACTCTCAATATAAAGCACAAGAGTTCTTAAACATTGTTTTAAAAGAACGAGCTAAGTTAATTGAAGGTACTTTAAAAAGAGAAAAGTACAATTTAATCAAATCTATAAAAGATTCATATCTTATTGAAGACTTTTTTAAATATAGAGTTTCAAATTATAAAGAATTAGCATCTGCATACAAATTATTTGAAAATAGTGAATCACAATCACCAAAAGAATATGTAGAGTGTAAGAATACAATCTTTGAATCAATAACAACAGATAAAGTTGTAATAACAGAGGATGTATCTAACAAAGAATATCAGAAACAACCAAAAGAGGTTAGACTATTAGCATATAAGTTCTTAGTAGACTCGTTTAATTCAAAATACTCAACTCTTTCAGAATCTCAAAAACTTATATTGAAAAATTACATCAATAACATTGACAATTCTCAAAATTTAAGAAAATTTGTTGTTTCTGAGGTAGCTAGATTGAAAAGAGAATTAAAATCTATTAAGATTTCCGATAAAGTTACTAATATTAAACTTAATGAAACAATAAATCTTATAAAAGAGTTAACTAAGCATAAAGTAGTTAACGAAAATCAAATATTAGCTCTATTAAGATATAATCAATTACTTGACGAATTAAGGAGAAGATAAATGTCTAAATTTTTACTTGAACAACTCGATAAAAGATTCGAGGAATTGGAAGAAAAGAAAACTGTTCTACTTGGACAAGAAGAAGAGGAAGAAGAAACTAAAGATGAAGCCAATGTTACAGGTAATTTAGATGGTGGTGCAGGTCCACCAAAAACTCCTTATGCGTTTGCAAAAAGTGAGGACGATATGGACAATGACCACATAGAAGTATTTGGATACAAGAAATCTAAGAAGTCAAATAAGAATATTAAGAAATTAGAATCTGTTAGTAAGATTGAAGCTAAGTTAGAAAAAATAGTTGAGGCTAGTTATCGTGATTACAAACGAGATGACTCTATGAAAGCTCATCAAAAAGTAAATACTTCAATTAAAGAGATTAATAGATTGATGTGGGAAATTACAAAGATTGTAAATCAGAACTCTAAACTAAAAACTGAAACGGGTGTACATACTGGTCAGTATTGGAAGTCTACTCAAAAAAGATTTGGTAAGATTTCTGAAAGAATGTTAAAAGTTGCACGACAATTAAAAGAATTGAGTGCTTAATATGTCTTGTGGGTGTGAAAATACAAAGGTGACCTTGAAAGAGGAGTTGGAAATCACAGATATCCAACAAATACGAAAGTTAATTCGTCATGAATTAGCCAGAGTATTCTTTGATTTATATCGTAAGAAAAAACAATGGGAAGGCTAGATGAAATCACTTTTAATTGATACAATGATATTTGAAGTAACTCCTACTATGTTGGCAGAGGCTAAATCTGAACATGGTAGATTTCTGGTAGATGGTGTTTTACAAAGAGCAAACGCTAAAAACCAAAATGGACGAGTATATCCAAAAGATATATTAAGAAGAGAAGTTACTAAGTACTTAGGAAAAGAAATCGCAGAGAATAGAGCGTATGGTGAATTAGACCATCCAGAATCATCAGTAGTTGAATTAAAAAACACTTCACACATTGTAAGAAATGTAAAGTGGAGAGGTGATGATGTAATCGGAACAGTAGAAATTCTAAATACACCATCAGGAAAAATATTACAAGAAATTATAAAAGCAGGTTGTACTGTTGGTATCTCTTCAAGAGGTATGGGTTCTGTAAAACAGATAAGTGAAGATGGGACTGTTGCAGTAGAACAAGACTTTGAATTAATTTGTTGGGACTTTGTATCTAACCCATCAACTCATGGGGCATTTATGTCGCCAAAGAATGAAGGTGTTATAAATGAAGGTATTAGTAGAAAACAAGATACTTATAAGTATAATAAAGCACAAGACATTATGAGAGACATCATCTGTGAAGTTGGTGGCTATTGTGAATGTTTTTAGATTAGGGATATATTATGAAATTAAAAGATTTACTTAACGAATCATCAAAGTCTTACCAAAGATTAAACATTGGTGAAGAAGAACAAGAAGAAAAGAAAATGACTTCTGAAGAAAAGAGAGCATTTCTTGAAGCAGTATCTGCATATAAAAAGTTTGGTGAAACAATTTATCGTAATGGTGACCTTATGGAAACATATGGTGCAATTAAGAACATTGTTGAGAATGCAAACAAAGTAACACTCGAAGAAACGGGTGATTGGTTTGATAGAGTTACTGTTAACAGACATATGAAATCAATGAACGAGTCATTTAAAGTTTTTCAAAAAACATTAAGTGAAGTTCACACACTACAACAAAGAATGGAGTCTACTTATGATGAAATCGGTGAAGTACTTTCGAAATATTATGAAATTAAAGAAGGAAATGAATTCGGTGCTGAAAGAGCTAAAGCAATCGCTAAAGGCAAAGATGAGTTCGAAGTAGATGGAAAAAAATATCCTGTAAAATCAGTTGACAAAGATGATAAAGAAAATGCAAAAGAATTTACTAATGAATCTAAGTCAATGAAACTAACAAGTTTATTAAACGAGTCATTTGGATTGGGCGAATTACCATCATCTAAATTAAAGAAGATGAAAGTATCTGCTAAAGAAATGATGGATTCAGTTAACCCAAAAAATAAAGCAATCGTTGAATCATTCTCTACTGAAGAAAAAAGAATCGTAATGATGGCAGTTAGAAAGATTGCTAAATATATGAACAGAGACCTTGCAACTGCATTGCGTTATGTAATTGGTGCAGCACAAGAATTAGAAAGAAGTGGTAAGGTAAAGTAATGATTAAATTAAAAGACATACTAACGGAAATCTCAGCAATCGGTGGATTAAAGCAAGTTGTAAAAGGTAATACTGATAGAGTAGAAGGAATCAAAGTATCAAAAGAAATGGCACAAGCTATGATTGATTGGTTTAACTCTTCACCTTATGGTAGAAAATATCCAAATGCTAAAAAAGGTAGATTACATTTATCAATAGGTATTATGATGTCTTTTGGTTTAGATAGATATGCTAAACACAAAGGTGCTAAAGAAGAATTGAAACACTTGAAAACATTAGCAAAAGCAATGAGAGGTGACTAATGGATAAGACAGAAATCTTACAAGATATTTCAGTAGACCTTTCTTTTATGTACAAGAAAGCACTTAAGAATATTAAAAAGTTAGACCCTAAGACAAGACAACAATTTGCAAAGTTGTTTGTTGACTTTAAAAATAAAGTGGATGACTTATCTGAAGGTGTTGGAATGAATCGTAGACTTCATATGGGTATAAACGAAGCTAACTACAATACCAAACAAGATGCGATGAACGCATATATGAAAGGTAAAGTAACTGCACAAGAATTAGATAAGATTGCAAAAAATGATTTCAAATCATCAGTTGCAACTAAAAAAGAATTACAAAACTTTATGAACTCAGGATACATGAAAGAGTTGATGGCCAATACATATGGACTCAAAGTACCTGCTATGGAAAAGAAAGTTAAAGAATTAATGAAGTACGCGAGTTAAGGAACATTATGATAAAACTAAAAAACTTATTAAGTGAAAAAGCTGACCCAGCATTAAAAGATGGTGAGAAAAAAATCATCGCAAAGGCAATGAGTAAAGCTATTGGTAATGATGTCCAAGTTAACGGAGACGATGTTGAATACCATACAGGCACAAGTACATTCTACGCAGGTAATGGTGGCGAAACACAATTATTCGTTGGATATTACGAAGATGAAGACAAACCATACAATGTTAGTATTGAAGATGGTTCAAAGCAATACGCTCAAGTAGATGCAAAAAATATTAAGGATGTTGTAAAGGCAGTAGTTACATTATCAAAGAAATTCAAAAATAAACTATTAGAATCAGTAGTAGTAGAAGATTACTCATCACATTACAGTCCTCAAGTTGGTTTATTTTATCTTGAAGGTGTTCCATTCACAAAGGAAAGAATTGTAGAAGTAATTAAATATTTTAGAAGTGCTAAAATAAAATCTGCAGTTAGTCAATTTGAATACCGACCAACGCTTCTTATAAAAGATAAAGAAAATAATGAATCAGTAACTATTGATGCTAGACGATTAAAAACATTAATTGACTTCTACAAAAAAGATAGTGCTAAGTTAGCATCTGATAAAGATTTCAAATAATTTATATTTACTAAAATAATTTCTATATTTATTAACATCGGTCACTAATGGCCGGTGTTTAATTTTTTATATATGCAAAAAAGATACAAAAAAGTAAGAAGGGAACAAATGATTATCCCTGGTAAATTCAAAGCCGCAAAAGTAATCAACGGAAATATTGAAGCCGCACTTAAGTTTTGGAAACGACAAGTTAAAGAATCAAATGTCTTACAAGAACTTAAGGATAGAAAAGAGTTTATAAAACCATCCGCAGTTAAAAGAAAACAAAAGATGGATGCTATCAGAAAAGAATATATAAGAAGAATTAGGTCAAACGATTAAATAAAATAGTAAACACTTACTGTTTTTGGTTTTAGACCTATATTTATAAACCGAACACAATACCACTCCCCAATGAGTGGTCACTTATTTTTATAATAGTAATCACTATTAAGATTCCAAATAATCTTATTATCCAAAATTTAATTAAGGAGAGACAGAAATGGCTAAATCTGATTTATTAAAAGAAGCTATCGCTGACGCAAAGGCAGTAAAAGAAACTGCATTAGCAAACGCAAAGATGGCCTTAGAAGAAGCCTTCACTCCAAAACTTCAATCAATGTTATCTCACAAGATTGCTGAAGAATTAGACGAAGACGATATCGAAGAAGATGAAGTTGCTGACGAAATGGCAATGAAATCTGATGAGGAAGTTGCTGACGAAACCTATGAAGGTGAAGAAGTAGCTGACGAAATGAAAGATATGGACGAGACTGATGATGAAGTATCTGAAGAGGAAGTAGCTGACGAGGAATTAGATACAGAAGATAAAGAAGAAGTCGAAGACATCGCATCTGATGTTGTTGATGGACATGAAGACGAAATGCATGACGAAGAAGAAGCTGCTGAAGAAGCAGAAGAAGAAGCGCCTGCAGACGAAATGAAGGACATGGACGAAACAGAAATGGATGAAACAGAAATGGACGAAGACGAACTTGATTTAGAATCTGTAATTAAAGAATTAGAAGCTTCTATCAACGAAGAAGAAGTTGAAGAGGAAGAAGAAGTAAAAGAAGAACTTGACTCATCTGATTTAGGTGCTGGCGATAACGCTGAACCATCTGATGACGCTAGTGATTCATCTGAAGTGGAAAACGATGACGAGTTAAATATTGACGAAATCATTGAGACATTAAAAGAAATGTCAAATGAAATGGACGAAGAAGAAGTAGATGAAAACGAAGACGAAGTTGAAGAATCTGTTGTAAACGAAGAAGAAGAAGTTGAAGAGACTGAAGAAGTTGAAGAAGAAAATAAAGAGTTGGAAGAAGCATACGCTACTATCGAATCTTTAAAAGGAACTATCAACGAAGTTAATCTTTTAAACGCTAAACTACTTTACACCAACAAATTATTCAGAACTTTTGATTTGAATGAGTCACAAAAAGTTAAAGTTATCGAGAACTTTGATAGAGCTGCAAACTTAAGAGAAGTTAAGCTTGTTTTTGCTACATTAGGTGAAAACTTAAATGTTGCAAGAAAAAAGAAAACTGTTGTTAAAGAAGGAATCGCTTCTAAACCAACTGCAAGTACTGCACCTAACAAATCAATAATCTCTGAAGGTAACGAAGTTGCTAACAGATTTAAGAAGTTAGCAGGACTAATAAAATAATTTAAAAACGGAGAAATCAAAATGGATACAAATTCATTATTAAACGAATCCGCTGGGTATACTAAGAAAATGTCTGATGAGGCAAAAGGATTAGTAACTAAGTGGGACAAGACTGGCCTTTTAGAAGGTATCGAGTCTGATTTTGAAAGAAGTACTATTGCTACTCTACTTGAAAACCAAGCAAGAGAATTAGTAAAAGAAGCTTCTTCAACAGGTACATCCGCAAACTCTGAAGAGTGGGCAGGTGTAGCACTTCCATTGGTTAGAAGAATTTTCAGCGAAATCGCTGCAAAAGAATTCGTTAGCGTACAACCAATGAACTTACCATCAGGTCTGGTATTTTACTTAGACTTTAAGTATGGTACTGCACAACCAGGATTTGAAACTGGTGCAGGTAAAGATTCACAAACTGACTCAGTATTCGGTGTAACTGAAACTGCAAACGAAGCAAGTGAAGGTCTTTACGGAGCAGGAAGATTTGCATATTCAATCAACGAGACTGAATCTGCAGCATTATCTCAAGCAGCAGCCGGAGCAGCCGCAGCAGCTACTACATTTACATCTGAATCATTCGCAAATGGTGTCGCTTTAGACCCAGCAATCGATTATGATTCAAGTTTCTCACAATCTTTATCAGCAGCTGATAGAGCATTGTTAAGAAGAGTAACAGTAACTACTGGTGACGCAAGTGCATTAGTTGGAGCTGATTTAGAAGGCGTAAGAGCATTCGAAATTAGTGGTTCTAACATCGCAGCTTACTATCCTGCATACACTAAAGCAAATGTTTCTGGGTCTAACTCAGTATCATTCATGGTTAAATTAGTAGGTGCTACTAACGCAATCGCTGGTGTTAAAGTAAAATACCAAAAGCAACCAACTGACATTACAAGAGGTGACTTTGAAGACACAACTTCAGGTGGTTCAGACTTAGGTATTCCAGAATTGAATGTTGAACTTAGAAGTGTTCCAATCGTAGCTAAGACAAGAAAGTTGAAAGCACAATGGACGCCTGAGTTCGCACAAGATTTAAACGCTTATCACTCAATTGACGCTGAAGCAGAATTAACTTCTATGTTATCTGAGTACATCTCACAAGAGATTGACTTAGAAATCTTAGATATGTTATTAGAAAACGCTTTAACTGAAGCTAAGTGGTCTGCTAGAATCGGATTTTCTTGGGATGGTACTAAATTCACTTCAAGTGGTCTTAACGCAGCAGTTGAGAGATATACTCAACAACAATGGTTCCAGACTTTAGGTACTCAGTTACAGAGAGTTTCTAACCAAATCCACGCTAAGACAATGAGAGGTGGAGCAAACTTTATGGTAGTATCTCCTGATGTTGCTACTATCATCGAGTCTATTCCAGGTTATCAGTCAAATGGTACAGGTAACGAAATGCAATTTGCGTTTGGTGTAAGCCAAGTAGGTTCTTTCGCTAACAGATACCAAGTGTACAAAAACCCATACATGAAAGAGAATGTAATCCTATTAGGATTCAAAGGTTCTCAATTCTTGGAAACTGGTGCAGTTTACGCTCCATACATTCCATTAATTATGACTCCTCTTGTGTATGACCCAACTAACTTCCAACCAAGAAAAGGTGTAATGACTCGTTACGCTAAACAAATGGTAAGAGGTGAGTTCTATGGTAAAGTATTTTGTCATGGTTTAGAGGCAATAAGCGGATAATCATAAGATTATAACTTAATGTTATTAAAAGGGTGGCTTCGGTCACCCTTTTTTTATGCCTACTGATATTTATAATAAACCAAAAGAGGATTGTCTATGGCAGAGAATATCGCGAAGAAAGCTCCAAAGGGAAATGTTAGATTTTCAATAAGTTTATCAGAAGAGCAAAAACAAGCAAAAGCACAAATAAGAAATCACCCATTCAATTTTATATTAGGAAAAGCAGGTAGTGGTAAAACATTATTAGCAGTTCAGATTGCACTTGATAGTTTTTTTAAACGAGAAGTTAATAAAATAGTTATAACAAGACCTACCATATCAAATGAAGACAACGGATTCTTACCTGGCTCATTAGATGAAAAAATGGAACCCTGGTTAGTTCCAATTCGTTCTAATATGAGAAAGGTTTATAACAAACCTACAATCTTAGAAAAAATGGAAAAAGATGAAAATATCGAATTAGTGTCTTTATCACACTTTAGAGGCAGAACTTTCGATAATTCAATAGTTATAGTAGACGAGTTTCAAAACTTAACTAAACAACAATTAGCTATGGTCTTGGGTCGTTTGGGTAAACACTCTACAATGATGTTATGTGGTGACCCTCAACAAATAGATTTAAAATTTGCAAATGACTCAGCGGTACACGAAGTTCATAAACTGAAGGAATCGTTATTTGTTTTTAATGTAAACTTAAAAGACAACCATAGACACGAATCTTTGGATGAAGTCTTAAAATTATTATTTTCATATGATTAATTTCAGTTATTGAAAATAATAAACTATTTATATAGGTAAAAGTATTTTAATTGGAGAAAAAATAGATGCCATTCGACTATTCAGGTTCATTTAGCGGTTCATTCTTTGGGGATATAACATCATCTAATGGTGTAATATCATCATCTGCGCAAGTAACATATAATTCTATACAGAATAGACCTCAAACAATAACTGCATTTCAAAAGAATTCGATAACTGCAGCAAATAACTTTAGGCAAAAAGTATTCCCAATTACATCAGGTTCTATTTCTACAAGAATCACATCATTAGAAGCAAGAAATAATTACACAAAAGCAGAAATATCAGGAGCATTTGGTACTACCTCATCATCTTTAGCAACAAGATTAACAAATGTTGAAGGTGCAGGGTATTTAACATCTGCAAGTGCTGCAGCTGCAGGATTTGGTAGTGGTGGTGATACACTTCCTGATGGAACGATATCATCATCTGCACAAATAACGGCATTAGGATTCTCAACCACAGATAGTACAGGTTCAGAACAAACATTAACATTTAATGATGGAAACAACTCATTAAGTATTTCAGGTGGAAATTCAGTAGACTTATCATCACTTTCAGGTGGTGGTGGCGGTGGAGCCGGATTAAATATAACTGCATCCGATGAAGGAACTGCATTAAGTAAAATAGTTCGTAGTTTTGATTTTGTAGGTAACGCAGTTACGGCAACCAATGATGGTAACGCAGTTACAGTTACAATCAATACAAGTTCGGTATCATTACCAAGTGGGTTAATATCATCTTCGGTACAATTACCAAGTGGATTGATATCATCTTCAATAACAAGTGTTGATTCCTCTTCAGTATCCGAACTAAGTAACTATACTTCACAATGGACATTAGGTGCAGATGGTTCTAATCATTACACATTTACTGGTCCAGGTCTAATAGGTGCAGAAAATGACCCAACTCTTTATTTAACAAGAGGTCAAAAGTATAAATTTATAAATAATATGGGAGCTCACCCATTTAGGATTCAATCAACTCCTAATGGTTCTGCAGGTTCTGAGTATAATGATGGTATAACAAACAATAATGTTTCAAATGGAACATTAACTTGGAATGTACAATTTGATTCACCAAGAGTTTTATATTATCAATGTACTGCTCATGCAAATATGGGTGGAGTTATCTATATTGATAACGCAAATACAGGTAGTAGTAGCGGTGGTGGTTCAACCGACATTAGTGCATTGAATACTTTTACAGGGTCAGCTATATCTAATAATCAGACTTCTTCAATGTCGGTAGCTACCGCATCTTTTGTTTCATTTGATGGAAATAGAGTCGTATCAAATACAGACTTACCATCAGGTGTTTACAATAATAACTTTGGAACAACTACCTCTTTATCAGATTTTGTTGAAAAGGTATTCTTTCCAAATACAGTACCATCAATTAGTACAACTGGATTTACAATTGGTGAATTTGTAGCAAGTGGGTCTTCTGTTGGAACTGTTAGCGCAACAGACGCAGAAGGACAATCGATTACATTTAGAACTGCAAGTTCTTATACGGCAGATAAATTTAGAATAGCATCAAATGGAGCTATAACACTAAATACAAAATCAACGGCATCATTGAATACTGATAATACACCAGGTAGTGGTTCACATCCATTCTTAGTAGAGGCAGTAGATACATTCGCAGGTGTTGGTTCAAAAACAATATACATTAGGGTAACACCTAACACTCCACCGAAGTGGAGACAAACATCAGTCGGTGGTTCTGTGGTAACTACATTTACACAATCACTAAATGAGAACTCAGTAGCGGCAAGTAACAAAGTTAGAGTTTATTTCACCGATGATGAGAGTGATACAATCACAATTGGTAGTGGTTCAGTCCCAAGTGGATTTACAATTACTAAAGCAAGTACATATATTCAGTTAAATCAGACAACATCATCATTAGATTATGAAACTACACCAAAATATGAGTTAGTTTTAACTGCAAGTGATGAACACTATGTAAGTGGTGATGATACTGAAGCAATTGCATACTTACCATTCCAAATAAAAGTTGTTGATAACATCAGTCCAACAGTAAATGACCAAACATTAGGTAGTATTAATGAAAATAGTAGTAATGGTGCAAGTGTTGGTACGATAACCGCAACAGACCCAACGAGTGATACTATTGTATTTAGTAATTTTACATTAAAAGAAGCAAATTTAGATGGTGGTTCAAATATTACCTCATCTTTAGGTGGTAATTCACTATATGACCCACATTCTAATCCATTCCAATGTAGTTCTGCAGGTGTTGTAACAAGAAAGAATGGAGTTTATCTAAATTCTGATGTTGCAAATAGATATTTTTACCAAGTAACAGTAAAAGACGCATTTAATACAACATCTGATACAGGTTTAATCAGAATTAACATCGCAGATGACGCGGCAAGTTCAATATCTGACAATTGGGACAATTTATATATCATAGAATCCGCAACAAGTGGTAATGAAATAAAAATAGGTTCAAATGGTAGAACAGGAACAAGTGGATTATGGTCATCAGGCGCATCTCAACGATGGGAAATCAAATCAACGGGTAATTTAATTGGATTGTCTGCAACAACAGGTTCAAGTACTACTTTAAGGTTAGCAAGTAACCTAAGTGGTTCGGCATATTCAAGTGGAAGTACAATTGCAGTAGAATTAACCGCATCAGAGCATGGATTTGAAACAACTAAACAATATGTAAACCAAAATATAGCAGTTGTTATCAATAACGCACCTGTTCCAAGTTTCAGTAACACATCTGCAAACTTAAATACAAATGGTGCAAGAAGTGGTAGTACAATTACAACAATATCATTTACAGATACAGAAAGTGATTCACTAAACCATGGTTCATTTACTTTTACAGACCCAAGTGGTCAATTAAATGCATACAAATCTGGTGATACTTACTTAGTACAACCAAAAAATAATTTAAGTGGTTCTACTTATCCAATGACCGCATCTATAAAAGATACTCATGGATTTAGGGTAGGTACTACTAAACATAGTGTAACAATCGCATCAGCACCAAATGGTACTTTAACTACAAATGGTACATTTAGAATAATAGAGAGTGCAGAGAGTGGAGCACATATAAAAATTAACGCTGATGGTAGAACGGGAACACAAGGTGACTTAGGAGTTACTTATTCACCTCAATATAATTCCGCAGCAGTACAAGCATTTACTTCATCTAACGCAGCCATAGCAGTAAACAGTAATGGTAAACTAACAATAGGTGTAAATATAAGTGGTTCAAGTACAGGTAGTGGTGATACAATTACATCAACTATAACATATCAAGACCAATTTAATAATATAGGTTCAGATAGTATATCAGTAAGTGTAGTCGCAAATCAAGCACCAACTGCAACATTTAATGAAGTAGGTGCAAATATGACCGCATCAGTAGCGGCATCAACAAATCTTACAACGATTACTATAACAGATACAGAATCGGATACACCATTCTCAGCTTCATTAGGTGGAACAGATGCAGGTAATTTAAAACTTGTACCACAAAATGCAAACTCATCATCATATCAACTACAAAGTGTAGGAACAATTAGTAATGGTGTGACTTACAACTATAGCGCATCAGTATTTGACAACTTTGATAAGTCAACAAGTTACAATAGAAGTATAACAATTCTTAACCCCGTAGCTAAGACATATGTTTATGGATGGGATGGTGGTTCTGCGGCAAGTGAAGCAGCGGCAATCGCATCTATGGGTGATAGTGGTGGTGATGGAGTAGGAATCGAAGCAGGTTCAGTAATTGCAAAATTACAAAGTGGTTCACTTGGTACAACATTCAGTCCAACATATGTTGGTGGTACAATGCAATTATTTGGAAGTAGTTCAAAAACAACACTATCAGATAGTAACGCAACAGGTCTATCAAGTTTTGGATATATAAACTTTAGTAGTGGTGGTTCAAAAAGATTAGTAGTAGTATTCCCATCAGCATCGAATCAAGGTGGTAAACCTGTAAGTATGTATGATGGAGTACCGCCGGATAGTACGGGTACTGCAAACGAATACTATGTATATGCAAAAGACGCATCAATACCTGGTACAATTGGAACGGGTGTATATTATTTCAATACTGAAAATGCAGTAGAAGGATATACAAGATGGGGAATGATTTTTGCAGAAGGTGAAAATACAAATAACTCAAGATATTATTTAATGCCTGACTCAGCGTCAGCACCATAATAAAAGGAAGAAGATAAATGGCAACAACGGCAGGTGATATTTATGTAAGAAGTGGGGCTTCGGGCTCATTCACATCAGTACAATATGTACAAGGTGGTTGGACTACTGTACCCTCTGCTTCAGACATGACAGGCATATATCACGACAGACTTAAAGATGGACAGATAATTTGGGTAGAACATACCGAACAATTATATGTTACAAGAAAGTTTGTTGCATTTTCTACGCCGGGTTATGATGGAACGGATGATTCCGCATCATTCCATACAACTAATTTAGGTATTAGTGGTGGTGGCGGTGGTGGTGCCGGTGATATTACAAGTGTAGTAGCAGGAAATGGTTTAAGTGGTGGTGCAACAAGTGGTGCAGCAACTGTTACATTAGATACTAACTCAACTACATTTAAAGGTGGTGTTAGTAGTGTAATCACACCACTAAATAACTTTACAGGTTCAGCAAATACAAGTATTGCTGCATTGAATACTTTTACGGGTTCAAGTTTTGGTGGAATCTTTACAACAACAGGTTCTTTCAAATCAACTACTAATAATTTAGATATAACAGGTTCCGTTAGAGTTAGTAATGTAATTAAGTTTAAAGAATTAAGTTCTACACCTACATATGAAGAAGGTGGAATGTTTTATTCAGCATCTAACTTTTATATGGGGATAGGTAATTAATAAAAAAATAATCTATATTTATTGTATATAGATTTAAGAAGTTTCGCTATTGATGCATTGGTTGTGTATCATAATGTTTAAAAAATAAATTAAAAGGGAAAACAAAATGGCAACATGGAAAAAAGTCATTGTCTCGGGTTCGATAGCTAGTTTAGCCGAAGTTTCTGCATCAGTAGGATTCAAAGGTAATTTAGCCGGAAACGCAACAACGGCAACAACAGCAACTCAAGTTGGAAATAGTCTTACAGTAGATAATTCGACAATCCAACTTAACTCGGGTACCACATATGATGGTGCGGCGGGAAAAACTATTAGTATAAAAGATAGTGGTGTATCACTCGCAAAAATAGCAAATATTGCAGACAATACAATCTTAGGTAATATAACAGGAGGAGCTGCAGCTCCATCAGCATTAACTAAAGCAAATGTATTAGAACTGATTAATGTTACAGATGGTGCAAATCCAACTTCAGCAGCAAATATTAGAGCATTAGGTGCAGGAATTGTATCATCATCAGCACAGGTATCTGCATTAGGTGGTGTTCAAGATTCAACAATCACAGTAACTGCAGGTAATGGTTTATCAGGTGGTGGTTCATTTACTACTAACACAGGAAGTAATACAACTATTACATTAGCAGTAGGTGTTGATAGTGATACAATAGAAATTAACTCAGACGCACTAAGAATTAAAGATGATGGTGTAACATACGCTAAAATCCAAAATGTAAGTGCAACAAATAGAATCTTAGGTAGAGATTCAGCAGGTGCAGGTGTAATTGAAGAAATTACTCCAGCTAACCTTAGAACAATGATTAATGTTGCAGATGGTGCAAACGCATTTACACTTACGGCAGCAGGTGTTAGAGGATTGGGTGCAGGAATACATTCAGGTTCAATCTCCGCAGCATCAATAACTGAAATCAGTAACTTAACTTCAGACGAAGGTGCACAATTAGAGAACATCGGTACAACAACAATCTCAGCAACTCAATGGGGTTACTTAGGTGCAATGAACCAAGGTGTAGCAAATAATTCTAATGTACAATTTGCAAATATGGTAGTAACAGGTGATTTAACTGTTGAAGGTACAAGAACAGAATTACAAGTAGCTAACTTAAATGTTGAAGACCAATTCATACTTATCAATTCTGGTTCAACTGGTGCTGATACTGGTATTATATTTGGTGGTTCAAGTGGTACTGCACAAGCAGGTAACGCAATTTATTGGGAAAGAACTGGCGCAGGTACTGGTGTCTTCGGATTTGTCGAAGAATTAGCACATAATGCAACAACTGCAGATATAGATTCTAAATTAGGTAATATTCAGACTTCAACGGGTGCAAATCCAACAACCGCTCCAACATTCCAAGGAGTAGGTACTATTAATGTAAGAACTGATGATGAAACTATTTGGATTTATTCTTAATAATTAAAAAAAAGTTATGTCGAATCACAAAAACATTAGTAAAACTACACAACCACAAAAAAAAGAGACAAACCTCAAGCTTAGTAAAAATGAGCTTGAGGTTCTCTTGTTTTTAATATCCAATGGAACTTTCCAAGGACGAGATATTGAACGAATCTATAAATTAGCAGTAAAATTACAAAACGAACACGATAAATTATAAAGTTATGCAACAATATGATGGATTAACAGAGCCAGATTTAAAAATAATTCAAATCGCTCTAAGTAAACTACAAATTACAGGTGCTGAAGCATCTATGATGGTAAATCTTCAACAAAAAATTCAAATGGAGATTGAATTACTCAAAACTCCTAAAGCAAAAAAGTCAAAAGGGTAATTCTTTCTTTTTTTCTTGATACTTATATACAAGGAATAAATTAAAGAACCTGGTTGTTGGCCCCGAAAAGGGGAAGTGGGCTCAATAGTTGAGTTACCAACCGCAAAGAGGATTAGAATATGCCAAATTGGAAAAAATTAATAACTTCTGGCAGTAATGCCGTATTAAACAAAGTAACCGCCTCATCGGATGTATTATTCGAAGGTGGTTTTCAACTTGAAGGGCAATTTAACGCAGGAGCGAATATTGTCCCACAAACCGACAATATAGGGTCGGTTGGTACAAATGCACTAACATTTAACAATGGTAGATTTACGAGTTTTACCGTAGATAATACATTAACGAGTAAATCAAGCTTGTCTGCCGTTGATATTACCGCATCTGGTCTAATAGAAATACCAACATTCATTGAACATAAAGGTGATACAAATACTAAACTTGGATTTAGTGCAAATGATACAATAGTACTCACAACAGGTGGGTCAACACGACTAAGAGCAAGTAATAGTGGTGTAGAGGTTTTTGGAGCTCTTGATTCATCAAAAGAAAAACAAATCATTATAACAAATGGTGAGGTACTAAAAGCAGCTAAAACAAATGGTTATGTACCATTTGCAAATATAAACCAAATGGATGATGAAGTTCAAACTGGTTATTGGCAATATGTAGTTCCAGCTCAAGGATATGTAGAACAAGTAATTGTAAGCCCACATCAATCTGCAACGAGTGGTACTGTTGGGTTAACATGGAAAAATCAAGATGGAAACTTAGGAAATGAAGTAACTGGAACAATTTCAGCAACCGCAGGTGTTTCAACAACATATACTTTTGGTTCAACTTATGAATTTGATAGTGGTGATAGATTAAACTTATTTGTAGATAGAAATGCATCTGCAAGGTCGAGAGGATTTGGATTCACAATAATATTAAGACTTGATTTTGTTAGTTAAAGGGTAGAATATGGAACATATACATGGATTACATAAAGATACCTTAATAGACATCAAAGGACGAGTAAATAATAGACAAGGCGTTCCAATCAATTTGTCTAATATCGAACTTGGTGACTATATAAAAGGTTATGATGTTGAAAATGGGGTTATTAGGTACAATAAGGTTGTAACCAAATGGGAAAGAACTCTCGACTCCTACTTACAAATTAAACTTTCAGACGGAACTGAGCTAAAAACTTCTGTCGATATAAAAATATACAAAGATGGTGAATGGGTTTCACCAGTCGGTAACGAATCATGTGGTTGTGGTGATTGTAAATGTGGTACTACACCATTTTTCAATGGAATAAAGATAACTTCAGTAAAATTAGTTGAAAAACCAATAGAACTTATAAGTATCGAGGTAGAACCAGACCATAATTACTTTGTAGGTGAGTTACTAATACACAATACAGGTCCTCAAGGTGCAAAAGGACAAAAAGGACAAAAAGGTTCATCAGGTTCAGGAGGTTCATCAGGTTCAAAAGGTGCTACGGGTGCTCAAGGTGCAAGTTCTCAAGGTGCACAAGGGCCAAAAGGTTCTCAAGGTGCTCAAGGTACTTCAGGTTCATCCGCACAAGGTGCACAAGGGCCAAAAGGAAGTACAGGTGCTCAAGGTGCAAGTCCTACGGGTGCTCAAGGGCCAAAAGGTTCACAAGGTGCACAAGGTTCAAGTCCACAAGGTGCTCAAGGTGCTAAAGGACCAAAAGGAGCAGGGGGTGCACAAGGTTCAAGTCCACAAGGTGCTCAAGGTGCTCAAGGGCCAAAAGGAAGTACAGGTGCACAAGGAGCTAGTCCCAAAGGTGATACAGGTGCACAAGGGCCAAAGGGAAGTACGGGTGCTCAAGGTGCAAGTCCACAAGGTGCTACAGGTGCTCAAGGGCCAAAAGGAAGTACAGGTGCTCAAGGAGCCAGTCCAACAGGTGCACAAGGTGCACAAGGGCCAAAAGGAAGTACAGGTGCTCAAGGTGCAAGTCCAAAAGGTGATACAGGTGCTCAAGGGCCGAAAGGAAGTACAGGTGCTCAAGGTGCAAGTCCTACGGGTGCTCAAGGTGCTCAAGGGCCGAAAGGTTCTCAAGGTGCTCAAGGAGCCAGTCCAACAGGTGCTCAAGGTGCTCAAGGAAATCAAGGTGCACAAGGTGCTCAAGGTGCAAGTCCAAAAGGAAGTACAGGTGCTCAAGGGCCGAAAGGTTCACAAGGTGCACAAGGTTCAAGTCCAACTGGCGCTCAAGGTGCTCAAGGGCCGAAAGGTTCTCAAGGTGCTCAAGGAGCCAGTCCAACAGGTGCTCAAGGTGCTCAAGGGCCAAAAGGTTCACAAGGTGCTCAAGGTGCAAGTCCAAAAGGTGATACAGGTGCACAAGGACCAAAAGGTTCTCAAGGTGCTCAAGGAGCCAGTCCTAAAGGTGACCAAGGTGCTCAAGGGCCTAAAGGTTCTCAAGGTGCTCAAGGTGCAAGTCCAACTGGCGCTCAAGGTGCACAAGGACCAAAAGGTTCTCAAGGTGCTCAAGGTGCAAGTCCAAAAGGTGATACAGGTGCTCAAGGGCCAAAAGGTTCACAAGGTGCTCAAGGAGCTAGTCCAAAAGGTTCACAAGGTGCACAAGGACCAAAAGGTTCACAAGGTGCTCAAGGTGCAAGTCCTACGGGTGCTCAAGGTGCTCAAGGGCCAAAAGGTTCTCAAGGAGCTCAAGGAGCCAGTCCAACAGGTGCTCAAGGTGCACAAGGTCCTCAAGGTAACCAAGGTGCTCAAGGTGCAAGTCCTAAAGGTGATACAGGCGCTCAAGGTGCTCAAGGTCCTAAAGGAAGTACAGGTGCACAAGGTGCAAGTCCTCAAGGTGCTCAAGGTGCTCAAGGGCCAAAAGGTTCACAAGGTGCTCAAGGAGCCAGTCCAACTGGAGCACAAGGTCCTAAAGGTGACCAAGGTGCTCAAGGTGCTCAAGGTTCAAGTCCTAAAGGTGATACAGGTGCACAAGGGCCAAAAGGTGATACAGGTGCACAAGGAGCCAGTCCTACGGGTGCTCAAGGTGCTCAAGGGCCAAAAGGTTCTCAAGGTGCTCAAGGTGCTAGTCCTACGGGAGCTCAAGGTCCTAAAGGTGATGTAGGTGCTCAAGGTGCTCAAGGTTCAAGTCCTAAAGGTGATACAGGTGCACAAGGTCCTAAAGGTGATGTAGGTGCACAAGGAGCCAGTCCAACTGGCGCACAAGGTGCTCAAGGGCCAAAAGGTTCTCAAGGTGCTCAAGGTGCAAGTCCAACTGGCGCTCAAGGTGCACAAGGTCCTCAAGGTGACCAAGGTGCTCAAGGTGCTAGTCCTAAAGGTGATACAGGGGCTCAAGGGCCAAAAGGTTCACAAGGTGCTCAAGGTGCAAGTCCAACTGGTGCACAAGGTGCTCAAGGGCCAAAAGGTTCTCAAGGTGCTCAAGGAGCCAGTCCAACTGGCGCACAAGGTGCACAAGGTCCTCAAGGTGACACAGGTGCACAAGGGTCGAGTCCAAAGGGTGACCAAGGTGCACAAGGTCCTCAAGGTGACCAAGGTGCTCAAGGTGCAAGTCCTACGGGTGCTCAAGGTGCTCAAGGGCCAAAAGGTTCTCAAGGTGCTCAAGG